>JAEEGL013752612.1_pt1 | contig 72632 bp, 45 predicted proteins | sample 9134231 | NCBI WGS metagenome assembly JAEEGL01 (sample SAMN16246548, study PRJNA631951) | gut metagenome | biome: gut microbiome; feature: rumen; material: fiber-attached | host: Bos | place: Iran: Karaj | collected 2018-10 | reverse complement strand
TTTTACCAATGTGTGAAAAACTGTGTTATATTGTGCCATGGTTCGGACTTCCTTGCAAAAGGCGGTTGTGGTAGATTTCCTTTTAGCAAAGAATCAGTTCCGGACCAACTATAAAGCCACTTTTTTGTGTGACAGCAGTGGTTTGTATGCAATACCTATCAATTTAAAGATTATTCCAGATATGATATCAATCTGTTTAAAGAAGAAGATAAGGCAAAATACAGGGATGAACATTTTCAAATCGATTTACAAAATGCGTTTGATTTGGGCAAACGTCTTGTAGAAATGTCCAAAGCGTGATTGAATCATTGTCACGACTTTATATACATATTCCCCATCTAGTGAGGTAAATGATGAAAATTTGTTATTTTACTGCTACCGGTAACTGCTTATATGTTGCAAGAAAAATTGGAGGATAATACCATGTCAAAAAAAGAACTTCGTCTCCACTCTGTCGTTTCTCCGACACAAACAGTCATTGTCTCTGCATACGATGAGGAAGGCAAAGCACAAGCATGTACATTGGCATTTTATATGGTGAGCAGCCATATACCGCCTTGCGTAACCATTGCGATTAATGCCACACAAAAACGAAAAACGCTCAAAGGCATACTGTCGACCAAAGCGTTTGTCCTTGGATTTCCCAATGCTAACCAGGTAACAGAAGCAGATTATCTGGGCGTCGAATCCGGTTATCATGCTGACAAACTCAATAAAATCGGATACACGACTACCCCAGCGAAAAAAGTTCACGCGCCGATTATCAATGAGCTGCTGCTCTCAATTGAATGCGAAGTCGTGCACACAGTCACGGTAGGCAGCCATATGCAAATTACCGGCGAGGTAAAAAATATACTGGCCGACGAAAGCATTCTCAATGACAAAGACAAAATTCTTTTGGAAAAGCTCAATCCAATCATTTATGATGAAGAGCAGTTTCGTTATCTGTCAGTCGGCGAAAAGATTGCCGATGCATTTAAAATTGGCGCAAATCTCAAAAAAACACTGAACGGAGAACCCAATCATGAGTAAGAGAATTATTGCAGTGAATGCAGGTCCCAGAAAAGGCTGGAACACGGACACATTGATTACCGAAGCCTCCAAAGGCGCAGAATCGGCTGGTGCCACAGTTGAGCGATTTGATCTTTTCAAGCTGGAGAGATACACAGGCTGCGTATCTTGCTTTGGCTGCAAAAAAGAAAAGTTCAAGGGGCAATGCATCTGCCGTGACGCATTAAAGCCTGTTCTGGACGCGATACGCGAATCTGATGGTTTGATCATTGGATCGCCGAATTATCTCAGTGAGATGACCGCATCATTTCGAGCACTTTATGAAAGGCTCATATTCCAGAATTTAACTTATAACAAGGAAAATCCTTGCTGTAACGCGCACCCCATTCCTGTGCTGCTCATTATGACCAGCAATGCTCCAGATACGATGTATACGCAGTTGCTTCACAATTATCAGCAGGTATTGAGCCGCTTTGTGGGACCGACCGAAGTCTTTGTCAGCGGGAATACATTGCAGCTCAAGGATTACAGTAAAACCGACTGGCCCTGGTCGTTATTCGATCCCGAAGACAAAATACAGCGCCATGAAACCGTGTTTCCGGAAGAATGCCGTGCCGTTTTCGAAAAAGGCGCTCAGCTGTTCAAATAAATCCTCAAGTTTCGCACCCAAATAATTCAAGCAATTACTTATGGTTTAAAGGTATTTGTATGAAAAAATCGCCAATATTGCGTTTTCAATGGATATTGGCAATTTTCGAACGCCGTAGGCGTTCAATATTCATAGCCCCCGGCAACGCCGGGGGATCTAACGCATACCACACATTGGAACGCCGTAGGTGTTCAATATTGATCCCCTACGGGGATCCTTTTGTTTGTTATCTCAAATCCCCCGGTAGTCGCCTGCGGCTCCAACCGGGGGCTACAAATATTGAAGCCCTATGGGCTTCTTTATACATCCATCATTGCGACAATCATTTTATTGACTGAATTCTTTTTATTACCGCAAAAATCCTTAATAATATGGGTGCGAAACTTGAACTATTGTTACATCTCAACCAAACTGTTGACAATTATCGCTCAGCATACATGCAGCACGGGTTTTAAGTGAAAAGATGAACTCGCACTAAAATTTGAACTCATATCCAATACCCAACAAATGACATTCATCGTCGGAATCGGCGATACCGGCTGTATATCGATAGAACAGATCAAACACGTGATGTTTTTTCAATGAATATTCCATACCGACCAAAAGCCTGACCTTATCGATATTAAAGCTTTCGATCAAATCGTTATACACTTCTATACTAAAGTATGGCGCAAGTTTGATTTTCTTGATATTGTATTGGGCCAGGACACGAGACCGCAGAATATGGTTATCTTTGGCAACGATTATTTCATCGTCTTTTGCCACGCCGGTACTGCTCCACTTTTTTGCTGATGTCTCGGAACGATGCGTATACTGATAGCGTTCGCGCAATGATATTTCAAAATTCTCGACAGGCATAATACCAGTGATATCAACATGGGCGCGATGCCTTGGCGACCAGTAATTATCGACGATATTGCCTTTCTTAGTCTCATGTTTGAGTTTATATTTATCGATAAAATGATATCCTGCGCCGATTTTAAAGTAATCGATTGGTTTGTAACTGATATCCAGGCCAGCATCTAAGCGCTCCAACGCAGAACTCATATCCTGAGTACGAAGTTCAAACGCTGCAGCGACACTAAAACCTTTAACAATTTTTTTCTTCACACCAAGATTGATATCGAGTCCGAAATCCTGTGCCATTACGCTTAATGGCATTAACAGAATCACAGCACTCAATATCATTTGTATTATTCTGTTAATCATCGCTATCCTCTTCTGGTTTCGGGAACTTAACTGTTCTATCGACTGAATTCACGGTGCCGCTGCTGGATCGGTAAAACACTTTTAGCATTGCAGAATCTTTGAGGAAATCGATATGTCCGACTTCGACACTGACGATATCCAATCCGGTTCGAGATTTCAGATCTTCGAGCATTTCAGCCCGTTTTTCTTCTTTAATTAAATCGATGCGATCATACATGATCAACTTGTTTGCGACGACCTGACGACCGCGCACGACCTCGACGACCGCGATGCTTATAATCATCAGAATATTTGCGCCCACTGTAATCTGCCAGGGCACACCGCCGATCACGGCATTGATGACCGAAATGGCAATCACCGCAAACAAATAGGTCATCTCGCGAACCGGCATCGAATCCGTGCGATAGCGTATAATGCTGAAGATGGCAAATAAACCTAACGCAAATCCGGTCTTAAACTTGACATCATTTAGTATGAATATGAGCAGGAATATACTGATACTCATCAAAATGTACGTAAAGAAGTAATCGCGTCGCTGGCTTTTTGGAAAATAGAAACAGCGCACGACGATAAATACAACGACGAAATTGATGACAAATCCCGCAAGAAATAGCCAGAGACCGCCGGCGTTATTCATTAAAAAGTCATACATGGGATACCTCGTTTAATTTGAGAACACGTCGAATCCTTTCTTTAAAAAGATTCTGCTTGATCGTTGGATCTGTGAACGCACAACCCATACAATATTTACTGAATCCCATGGTATGGATGTGCATTCGGATGAGCAAATCATGCATGGGAGATTGCGTTCTGCCATCGCGTTTGAGTTCTACGACTGCAATTCCCGATAATGATCCGTTTCTATCATTTGTATAATTGTGAAAAGAAAGCCCGGTATCTATCGTCAAACGCTCCGTCATACCACGGTTTACAAGCGTAATTCGGTTAAACCGATTTTCGAGATGCGGTTCGAGTTCATCGGGCACAAACCAGGCGTGTTTGGCTAAAAAATGCCGAACTTCTTCGGTATGCATATAATCGCTGTTTACATCGATTTTAATTCGTTTTTTATCCGTTCGTCCCTGATTGGATTTATTCTTGATTTCCAAAAACGAAAGTCCCGAAGATACATACGTCCGCATCCTGATTTTTTCGCGTGTTTTCTTACCATTCTGATGCGCAATATACATTTGATAATCCCGGGTATCATAATAAACCGTACGATAGGCGATGTTGCGTTCGCCATCGACTTCCTGCACATAATAATCATCCGCAGAACATTCAAGCAGTTTGCTGATATTCTCTACGCGAACAATATATTTTGTGTCGATTCGATTCATCAGGCGAACACGTTTCATATCTTCGAGCGATACAGAATCATAGCTGCGAATGATATCATCTATATTCTGATAGATATGTTGTATGTCATTCTCCATCCTGTACCTCAGCAAATGTATTGCAATATCTGCCTGCCGCAAACCAAATTTCGTCTTTATCCCCAAGTTTCCGCCCAAATCTGTGCTGATTTGGGCAGGAACTGAGCATTCAATGAATCATAAAATTACCAACCAGGGCCTCCGGATCCACTGCTCCTACCTGCAGTCACCGAAGTCGGATTGCTTCCGCTCACCGTTCCCGTACCGTCCAGAATACTATTGTTAAACCACGATGATCCGCTCGCTGGCGTCACGGTTGGATTGGTATAGAGGTTATAGCTCGTTCCGCTGGACAGCGCACTTTGCAAAATCATCAGTTTTGTTCCGCTCGAATACGAACTGGGCACTTTTAAAGCAGCCAAAGCCATTGTCGAATTGCTCTCCGTCAACGCAAACGTCTTCCCCGCAGGACTGGATACCGTTGTCACGATATACGATCCCTTCGTCGCAGACGGCGTCTCGGAATTCGCTGCAAGACCAAATATCGTCCCGCCGCTAAAGTAAATCGTTCCGCCTTCAATAACATCCAGGGAATGCTCTGCCCCACTTGCACCAAAAGCTGCGACCAATCCACCCGAAATCTTGAATGTACCGTTCGAATCGATCGCATCATTTTTACTGCTCAGCGCATAGATTCTCCCACCGTTAATCTCAAGCGCCGCCTTATTCTTCGAGGACGCATTGATGCTGTCATCTGTAGCAATAATGATGATTTCACCGTTATTGATATAAACGCCATGCTTGCCTTCAATGCCCTCGGGCGCCAGCGTATTGTCGCTGCCACAACTGTTGCTGCTGCTTCCGGGGCCCCCATGACCGCCCGGACCGCCAGGTCCTCCGCCGCCCTGGCTATCCCTCGGCGTTGCCCGGGTCGTCAAAGACAACGAACCGCCGTTGATCGTCACATCCGGAAGCGGATCATCGCCTGTACCTGATGTCACAGCATCCTCGCTCACATCCCAGCCTGCAAACAAAGCCTTCGCATCCGAAGAAATCACAATGGTCCCGCCGTTGACTTTTACATAACCCTTGCCAGCGCCATATCCCTTGCAATCTTCAGTATTCCACTCGTCATAATCTTCATCTGTGCTGGCTACCGCATCAAAACCTTCCACTTTCAGGCCGCGCGCTTCATAACAAGTCATGTTGTCATTCGCTGTTATTTTCAGCGTTCCGTCGTTCATCACAAAACCATTCACAATCTTTGCGCCAAAACCATTTTCACTGTTGCTCGAAGTTCTGGCGAGGTTCACATGAACAGTGCCTCCGTCCATCGTAAACACATCGTCTACTTTAATACCTGTCTTGTATTTCGCATTTACGGTCAAATTGCCGCTGCCGCTGATAGTCAGATTCGATTCACATTTCAGTACATTCTTCGAATCCTCATGCGCTGCCCCCGTAATCGTATTCGCCCCAATCAACTCAACATGATATGTGTTTCCTTTGCACAATGCACTGCTGTTGAACTTGAGCTGCCCGTGATACGAGTCGCTCTTGATCGTTACATTGTCCAGCTTGACCTGTAAATTAAAATTATTCGGATTCTTCAGCTTGAGCATACCATCAAACGTCCCGGTCAGATGCGTGCAAACATTCGATTTCACCTTTATCACCAGCTCCCCGGCCGTCTCTGTATTAACCGTAACATTGTCGTTCGCCGAGAATGGATTCGACAAATCGATGATTTGGCAGCCATCCGAATCATATTCGTCTTTTCCGCCTGAACTTGCCGCCGCCTCACAAGCATTTTCGGTAATGACTTCGCATAAACTGCTGCAACCCCACACAGCACCTTCGAGTTCTGCCACACCATCCGGGCAAACCTGCGCATTTGCAGTGAACTGGCTCCCGTCACAGGCTTCGCCATCATCCAGCTTGCCATTCCCGCACAAATCCTGACAGGCATTGTCTTTCACGATGGTGCACGCATCCGAACACGTCCACGCCGACGATGCCGTTTTCTCCTGGGTTTCGCCGCAAATGACCTTGGATTCATCGAACAAACTGTCATCACATTCCTCGCCATCATCCAGTTTGCCGTTGCCACAAATCTCCTGACAGGCATTCGCGGTCACCACATGACAAGTATCCGAACAGGCCCAATCAGCCTGCGCTTTTTCCTCCTGACCATCCGGGCATTTCCTGGAAGCCTCATCATAGGCATCTCCATCGCATGCCTCACCATCATCCAAGTCGCCATCGCCACAGCTTTCAAGCGAACAAGCGTCCGACGAATCGATCTTGCAAGCCGACGTGCAAATCCAGCCATTCGCATTCACTTCGACCTTATCTGTTCCGCACGACTTCAGCCCTGTATCAAACAAACTGCCATCACACTCCTCCCCTGCATCCAACTTGCCATTGCCGCAAACACGCTGACATGCATCGCCCGCTTCAATCCTGCATTTGCTCGTACAACGCCAAACCGGCGAATCCTTTTCCTCCAGCCCATCACCGCATACTTTCAGGTTTTCAGCATAGTCATTTCCGTCGCATTCCTCTCCATCGCCCTGAATGCCGTCGCCACAATAGGCCGACACCGGTTCCACAGAATTGCCGTGATTCGCGTCGACCGACGCATTCGATGCGTCATCACTACATCCACAAAAACCGGCAGCCAACATCAAACTGATGACGATTCTGAAATCATGATTGTTTCTCATAAAACCCCTCCTTTATGGGCGCACGCCTATTGGCCAACAGAGACGTTTCTCGAAACGTCTCTGTCAGCCAATACGCCTCGCTTTTCGGGCTATGCGCCAGCACAGAGACGTTCGACCGAACGTCTACTGGCGCATACGCCCTTTGCGCACGCCTATGTGCTCGACGGTTTAAGAGACGTGTCACAACACGACTCTAAACCGTCTGCGCGCATACGGCTCGCGATTGTTGAATGCGCTCTATCGCTATATCACAAAGATCAACACCACAAGCCCTGGTCAACAAGGCTTACATGTGAGATAGCGACCCCCAAAAAGAATGTAAAATGCTACTTTTGCAATCATTATGCACGACACGCATAAAGAAAATGAACTACATTACTCCCAGCATATTTTGGATATCCATTTCAGAATATCCGCCAGATTTGGCTGATTCTTCTTCAACCACGCAATATAACAATGTGCAGTAGCTTCCTTATCGGCAATGGGGATACGGACTCCGCCTTCCGTATCGATATTAAGATTATGCGCACCTGAAACAAAAGTGAGCGGCTTTTGCGTTATAACAACGTTAAAATACACCATGATATCATCATATTCTAAATAATGTGCATCTTCGATACGCTCCCGGAGCAACTGATGCCAAAAACCAGTTCGGGTATATTCACAAATTTCTCTGCCTTTGAGATCAGAAAAATAAATGACTTTTTTGTTGCTTAGCGGATCAGAAAGAGGAACCAGCATAAAAGTCTGCTCATCCATCAAAGGCATTGAGTCAATTTCATTTGTATGGATTTCACAACGTGTAATAGCAATCGAGGCCTTTTCGGTCAAAAGCTGTGATACGAGTTCACTCTCATCCGGCATATCTGAAGTTATCTGAATATCAGGAAATTCTTTTGAAAGCTCAAATGACAGTTTCCACAAAGGTGCCGGGCTACACGTCACAATATGTAATGTCTGAAGATGTTTTTTTAATGCATCAAGTCCCGTCACAAGCGCATCCGCTTCTTTGAGCACAAGCCTGGCATGTCTGACAGCGAGCTTGCCTGCTTCATTCAGTTTCATGCTGTTGTGGGTGCGATCAAATAATTGTGTGCCTAGCTCATCTTCCAGCCGCTGAATCGACCGTGTCAGCGCACTTTGTGAGATATGGAGTTTTTTGGCTGCACGAAAAAGCGCATTTTCATCTGCAATGACGATAAGTTGCTGTAGCTGGTTAAGTTCCATTCCATCTCCCGATCAACACCAACGCGTATCGCACAGCATGTCTATTGATACACGCGCGACTTAACAGGCGAACACAGCGCCCGACAGCTCCCTTTATCATGGTTTTAGCCGTTCGACAATTGGCACAGCAAAAATCTCATCAGTCGTAACAGTTCAGCCGGGGCTCTTTCTTCAGTTCGCAATATCAAATGCGCATCGTCTCTCGCGACCGTCCCCCCTTGTCAATTCGTGACGTTCCCTCGCTCCATAATGGCAAGGGGGAAATTATGGTGGCATTTGATTTGCACACTAGGCTCTACATTCCGCTAAACCCCTACATGCAATGCATGTTATGCTAGGAAAATCAATAGACGGCCGAGTATTCACGAATAGTTACCCGCGCCTCCATAAAAACTTGACGCATTAAGGTAAAGTGGGGCATAAAATGATTTTTATGAAAATTTGGAGTTATATTCCTAATTTTCATAAAACCATTATAGGCGCTTATCTGCATACTATTATTGTAGGTCTTGCCATGAGTCATCTGCCTTGCTTCACAGTGTTACCCGCTTGCACCGAATCAACTCGTGGTTCCCGTCTCAATGATATAATTTGAAAAATATTTATGGTGCGCGGCCTATCTCGCTATCGCTCGATACGGCCTGCGTACTTGCTTTGGCGCGTGTCATAATAACACGCGCCTACAGCACGCTGGCGGCGGCTTACGTGCGACCATAAAGGTCGCCCATACAGCCGCCGTGTGCCTGCATTTGCGGTACAAAGTCCGATGTATAAATTTATGTTTTCTCGTGACAGTATTTGAGCGCTTCGCCAGATTCCTGTACAAAATAATTGGATTCACATTCTATATCATGAGCAAAGGGCTGAATCGTTACCATTTATCGTAAAGATTCAGCCCAAAACCAAGAACGCCATAGGCGTTCAATATCAATAACCCCTGGTTAAAGGGGCGCAATAATGAATCTGCTAATCTGCATCAACACCATTACGATAACACTCACGAAGATGTGCGCATGTGACATCATCCTCTGTTATACCAGGTTTTACTTCACCCAGGTATTGATCTATACAATTGGATACGAGCGTTTGCCATGTGTTATTCTGGCATATAACATTATGCGGATAGGCATACCTGCAAGCCTGAGCATCACGGCCAATATCTTCGTTGTGAACTTTGCTTTTGATGATGCAATAGTTTTTAATGCTTAAATCGCCATCATGGCCGTCCATATCATCAATGACATTGGCATGTTTTATGACTTTTTCCAAATTCCAACGTTCCAGATTTTGATTAAATCTCTGAGTGTAAGCGAATAAACCGGATATATCTGTAACTTTTGAGACCTTCCAGCAACTGATATTTTTATTAAAATTAATTGCGCTATTGAACATTCCTCTCAACGTTTTAACTCTTGACGTATTCCATCTGCCAATATCCTGATTAAATTTATCGGCATTGAGAAAAGTTGAGGCCATCGCGGTGACATTCGATGTATCCCAGAGCCCAACTGAAGCATGATTGAAAGCCATTTCGCTAACGCCGCCGAACATACAGCTCATATCTTTCAATTTGCTTGCATCCGGAATATCTTCGGCAGAAATCTTATTAAATGAGAAGCAATTCCAGAAGCTCCCCTGTTCTGTACTTTCCTGGTATCCCAAGCCGATGAGGCCGAATTGATAAATATCAAACAATTCGACATTATCCGAGCAACCTGCCGTCCAATTGAGGAAATCACCAGTCAATAGAATTGTATACTGTCCACTCTTTTTATAAGTATGGCTCAGATTATTATCAACCGTTGTGGGGACTGTTTCTACCTTTCCATCCCCCCAATCGATCGTGACATTTTCATTGGCCGGTTTACCACCAAACGTCAGTGTCGTATTGTCCTTTTTGATATTATAAACAGCCTTAAATGAGGGATATGCACAACGACCATCATCGCGGCAAATCATCGGTTCCCATTTGTTATTCAATTTATGCCTGATGCATTGATCGCCGCTGGTGCACCGCGTAGAGCACCGGTAACCGATGGCGCTATCACAAAAGTCGTCACATTCTGCATCGTCGTGACAAAAAGTATCACACATTCCACTGGCATACTCCGATGCGGGGAATAACGTATCGTCAGTGTAGATCTCATAATCATCAATCATCAAATTATGATTTGCATCAATTATATTCTCGTTGGATGTCGTGTAGACCGTAAACTCTGTACAATTCTGATCATCCTGTGCCTCGCAAACTTTAACTGTTCTGCCGTCCTCACAGCGAAAGAGTTTAGCCTGCATTTTAAGATGTGCAACGTTATCGGAACCGATTACAAGCGGATCAGTCAAAAAATCCACGCAGTTGTTTGTTCCAACAATTTTCAACTCGACTCCGCTTTTATAAAAGAGTCTGATCTCCCTTGGAATATCGAAATAGAGTGTTATCTCCGACTTTTCCGCAGTCAATTTATCAGTAGAAATTGGCGTTGTCGGTTTGTCTCCTGTTGGAGTCGTGGGCGATGAATGATCTCCATTCGTAGAATCGTCGGATGAACACCCAAATAGCAAGCACCCCAACACGCCAAGACTTAACAAATATTTCCTCATGAGTTCCTCCGATTTACATTATTATCTCAGATTACCAGTAATTTTTACAGGCATTCCATAAAAATGAAGATGTCAGATTTGGCTGACACATGATTAACCATACTGCCGCGTTGATATGAATGACTTAATCATCCATCCCCTGGCAGGTACACCAGAATTGTTCCAAATCATAATAGATCCGATCACATTCGCAGGTTTCCAAATTTTGTTCGTGACACTCTCTATAACATTTATGGCATTCATAATAGCAATCACGAGCAGTCCGCAAATGCGCACATGTCGTGTTCTCTTCGTTTAAATGTTTATAGGCATCCTGCAGATGCAGGTATCTGTCTAAACATTTGTGTACAATTTCTTGCCATGTACCATTGTCACAAGATGTTCCATAGTCGTATCCTGGGCTACATAAATTCTCGTATTTTCCGCGGTCTTCTGGACGAAGACCTCCACCGTTTCCACAGCAAGTACTGTAGAATGGGTCATTTTGGTCTGTTTTGAACTTATTATAGACACCCGGACAATCGCCATAAACTTTATCGCTTCGATCACCATCGCGTCCAATGTTTTCGTTATTCACCCGGCTACGTAATTTACAGTAATTTTTCAAACTGATAGCGCCATTATGGCCATTTTCAAATCTAAACATGCAATTGTGCTGAGTTACATTGTGTAAATCCCAGTTTGAAAGGTCCTGATTAAAGGAGACGTTATAGAGAAACATATAGGAAATATCAGTAACACTCGACATATCCCAACAACTAATGTTCTGATTGAACCTTGGGCTGCTATTGAACAATCCGTTCATTGTTGTAACTTTCGATGTATTCCATCTGCCGATATCCTGGCTAATACCAGTGTTCAGAGACTGATGATATACACCTGAATTGAGAAAAGTATGAAACATCGATTTGACATTCGACGTATCCCAACGAGTAATGGCAGGATTATCGAACAATGTGTGTACACCAGGCGCATTTCCTGCGAACATGGAGCTCATATCGGTCAATTTATCAGAATCCGGTATATCCTTTGCTGTCATTCTGTTAAATGTGTGACAATTCGTAAAACTTCCCTGATCCACATCCTCTCTGTTTCCTACATAACCAAGACCAATCTGCCCGAATTGCTGTATATCATACAAGGAAATGATGGGGGTTATGACTGTCTTTTCATTGACTTCTTTCACTTCATTTGTACATCCGGCAGTCCAGTTTCTGTAATCGCCTTTAATCACCATTGTATATTGTCCGCTCTTCGCGTAAGTATGGCTTAAATCATTATTTGTCATTGGCGATATGGTTTCAATTGTTCCGTCTCCCCAGTCGATAGTCACATTTTCCTCAGCTGGTTGTCCACCAATTGTCAGTGTCGTATTGTCCTTGTTTATATCATAAACCGCTTTAAACTCCGGATATGCGCAGCGACCATCTCCACGGCAAACCATCTGAATCCAATTACCATCATCATCTTCATACTTGATGCATTGAGGATCGCTGGTGCACCGTGTAGAGCACCGGTAACCGATGGCGCTATCGCAAAAATCCAAGCAGTCCGAATGGTCACTACAAAAAGAGTTGCAATCGCCGGGTACATAGTTTGCGAACTTATCTTTATCCGTGTTAGTTTCGTAAGCATCGATCATCAGGTTATGATTTGTATCGATGATATCCGCGTCGGTCGTCGTGCGCACCGTAAAATCAGTGCACATTTCTTCATTCTGAGCGAGACAAACGGTCACTTTTTTGCCGGCCTCACAATTATATAGCCGAGCTTTCATTTCCAGACGAGCGACGCCATTTGAATTCGTAACCGGCGATTCCGTTAAAATCTCTACGCAATTATTACCCTTTACGACTTTTAACGGGGTATCTTTTAAATAGAACAACCGCATGGCTCTGGGGGTATCATAATAGAGCGTGATTTCAGAATTTTCAGCTGTCAGTATATCCGTCTCGTGATTTTGATTATCCTCAACATCCGGTAATCCCGGTTGAGGTTTTTCTTCTGAATCTGAGGCACTGCCCCCATGAGACGAGCAGCTCAAAAGCAGAAAACTCAATATGGCGAGAGAACCAAAAGTTATTTTCATAATCGACCTCTAAATTGTGAAAACCACCATAGTCATGGTTATGCGAATCGAATCCATGAAGACGTAAATGTCGTTCATTATTTATTTTGGCGTATCCATTCCATTGCAGGGCTGATAATAGATGACTTCTTTGCCATTGCTATTTTTTTGCCTGTCAAATTCACACTGACAATCGCATTTACTTCTGTCAGTTTCTTTACAATTATCGTAACAGAGATGACATTTATAATAACACTCACGACAAATACGCAGATGGTGACATGTTACATCATCTTCTGTTAAATCTTTAAATTTTTCTTGTTTGTGCAAATATCTATCCAGGCAATCGTCTACGACAGTTTTCCAATTGTAAGTTGTTCCGCCGGAGGTAAAGCCATCACACGCCGGACCGTAATCGTAGCCTGGATCGCATATTATATCATACTTATCACGATCCACATTGCTAGATCCTTCAATGCCACAACAAGTGCTTCCATAATCCGCACGTCCGAATGGTTTCATCGACGGGCAGTCATTAACGCCATCGCGGCCGAGATTTTCGTTATTCACTCTGCTTCTGAGAATGCAATAATTCTTCAGACTGATATCCCCATTATGGCCATTTTCCCACCTGAAAGTACAATCATGTTCACTGACTTTACGTAAATCCCAGACATCCAGATTCTGATTAAACGATGTGGCATCATGGAACATAAATGAGATATCTTTGACGTTTGATGTATCCCAGCATCTGATATTCGAATTAAAATTAACAGAGCCCCAGAACATACCATTCATCGATTTGACATTTGACACATTCCATTTACTGAGATCCTGCCTAAATCCGGGATGCGCAGAGGAATCGCCATTACCAGTATTCATAAACGTATGGTACATCGATGTGACGTGAGACGTATCCCATCGTGAAACCGCCGGATCATCGAAATACATATTAATGCCGCCATTTTCATGTCCTGCAAACATTGCATTCATGTTGGTCATTTTGACTGCATCCGGGATATCTTCGGCCGAAATCTTATTAAAATTCTGACAGTTTGTAAAACTCCCTTGATCTATATCGTTCATGTTTCCAACATATCCAAGGCCAATCGATCCAAACCGCAAGACCTCCTTCACATCGATACCTTTGTTGACCGAACAACCAGCAGTCCAGTTACGATAATCGCCAGTTATCTCAACAATATAATCATCACTTTTGGCATAAATATGGCTTAGATTATTCTCTGTATTCGCAGGAATCGTTATTACCCCAGTATTATCCCCCCAATCAATGGTTACATTGTCATCAGCCGGATACCCGCCCATCGTTACGGTTGTATTATCATTTGCTATCGAATACATAACTCTGAAGGAGGGGTATGCGCAACGACCATCTGTATCTGCGCGGCATTTCATTGGAATCCACTTATCATCATCCTTGTCGTCAGGAATTTTGAGACATTGGTCATCGCTGGTACACCGCGTAGAACACCGATATCCGATAGCGCTGTCACAAAAATCTTTGCAATCATTATCGTCATGGCAATAGGATGTGCACCCTTCGATATGATCCGGAAATGTGTCCTTATCCTTATCCGTATTGGTTTCGTAGACGTCAAGCATCAAATTTCCATTTGTATCAAGGATTTTGGGATCGGACGTCGTACGCACTGTAAATACAGTACACATCTGGTCATCCTGTGCATCGCAAACCGTAACGGTTTTGCCCTTATCGCAATTATACATCCTTGCTTTCATTTCCAGATGTGCAACACCATACGCATTGGTAACCAGCGAACCCGGCAAAATATCGATACAATTATTGGCTTCTGCGACTTTTAGCTCTACGCCTTTTTTATAGAAAAGCCTCATCACCCTGGGCGTATCATAAAACAGTGTGATCTCCGGATATTCCGCCGTGAGGGTATCAGTTTCATGATTCTGCGTGTCTTCAGGTATTCCCGGTGACGGCTTATCCTCGGATTCGGAAGCGCCATGTGAAGAACAGCTCAGAATCAAACTGCTCAATAAGATAATATACCAATGTGTTCTCATATCCTACCTCAATTCGCGAAGTCAATCGACCTCACCCAATAAAAATCACCTTATCATATCAACTATCAAATTTTATGCAAAGGATTTTGAAATACTCCGGAGCTGGTAACATAACGATTCACCCCCTATGCTCTATTTGACGGCTTTCGCCGTAAGCGCATTTATTTGGGCAGCTATGCGATGCAGGAGGCAAGGGGCGTTGTGCGCGCGAACGCCCCTTTTCCAACAGTTCGCAATATCAAATCCGCTAATGGCGAGGGGGAGTGTTTAATGATGGCGCTTTGCGCCAATGATTCCGGGCTGTGACATTTCGCCCATTCAGGGCGATAACCGTGAGCTTTTAACAGGAGATTTTCGAATTCAGAGCTGTCAAGCATTTTTAGAATGCGACGTCCCAGAACTCCCCGTGTCACTTCATGACATTCCCGGTAGTCGCTACGCGCCAACCGGGGGCTATCGATATCGAACGCCTGCGGCGTTCTCACACAATGGGTGAACAGTTTTATCCATAGCTGTGAAATGTTTCATTCGCGGCTTGCAGTGGATTCGCAATTATGTTTAGAATCGCAGCGGTTTTGGCCCCGGCTTTCTTAAGCCATATCCCAAAACTGGGATACCGGTGCAGAACTTTCGGACATTTGATCGTCTGGTGATTCTGTCAAATGATTGTATAAAAAAAGGTTCCAACAAATACTCTGCGTACAGAGAATACAAAAAAACGATGGAGAAAACCGTTATGGAATATCATTTTTATGGTTGGGAAAATGCTGATGTGCAGCCCGTCAACGACGCATTCGCCAATGTTGGTGATCCCCGGCATCTGTACGATCTGCTTTCGGAAATCTGGTGCATTGGCACCTGTGCGCCGCGCTTGCGTCAGGAATGGACTGAGGACAATAAAACTTTAGGTCAGTGCTCGATCACTGCATTTCTGGCCCAGGATATATATGGCGGAATCGTTTTGGGCGTTCCCAGACCTGGTGGCAATTATCACTGCTATAACGTTGTAGGAGACTGTGTATTTGACTTGACCAGCGAGCAGTTTGGCGATGAACTTCTGGATTATTCAAAGCATTTTGAGCAATATCGTGATGTGCACTTTTCTAAAGAAGAAAAGCGAACGCGGTATATGTATCTCAAAAGCAAATTGCTTGAGAAGATAAGAAATCAGCACTGAACTGTGTTGCTATGCATAAAAAATGGCGCGCCAATGCTACAATTTCTTCGACATGATGCGCCTGGTTAAAAGTCGCGAGCCGTATGCGCGCAGACAAGCCGCCTCAAAATCTTCCCCGAAGGGGGGAGACTTTGATGTCGGTCGAGCACATAGGCGAGCGCAAAAGGGCGTATCGGCGTTGGCTGCGAGCGAGAGAAGCAGCCAACGCCGATAGCCCGAAAAGACAGCCGTATTGAGCGCGAGCGCAATAGGCTATCCACACAGCATAATCTATTTGATGGGTAAAAAAACATCAGTAATCGCGTGCGTCTGATGTCGCATTTATGGTATACTGTGGGGATGTGGGCGAAATGCCCACCGAACCTGAATGGACAACGGAGAGAGCAATGGCGGCCAGTCGCAAGGACAATGTCAGAAATATCGGGATAATGGCGCATATCGACGCCGGTAAAACGACAGTGAGTGAACGCATTCTGTTTTATTCCGGGCGAACCTGGCGGATTGCGGAAGTGCATGATGGTCAGGCAACCATGGATTTTATGGACCAGGAGCGAGAGCGCGGCATTACCATCAGCAGTGCAGTAAATGAGATTGAATGGCGTGGGCATGATATCTATTTGATCGACACGCCGGGCCATGTCGATTTTACGGTTGAAGTCGAGCGCAGTCTGCGCGTGCTTGACGGCGTGATTGCGCTTTATGATGCCGTTGCAGGCGTTGAGCCTCAGAGTGAGACCGTGTGGTTTCAGGCGAATCGGTATCATGTTGCCCGCATTGCGTTTGTCAATAAGATGGATAGGCCAGGTGCCGATTTTGACCGTTGCGTGCGAGAGATTCACGATATACTTGGCGGGCATCCGATTCCTGTTCAGCTGCCGATTTTTGACAACCAGGTTTTTTGCGGTGTTATCGATTTGATTTCGCGAAAGGCCATGCGATTTGATGAGGCGGATCAAGGGTCAAGTATCATCGATATTCCGATTCCCGGGGACATGGCAGATCAGGTTGAATCTGCGCGAGAATCGTTGATCGAAAAGCTTGCGGATGCCGATGATGAAATTGCCGAAGCTTATCTCGAAGGCGCAGACATCAGTGAGGAACAAATCAAAACGGCATTGCGCCGGGCGACGATTGCATTTAAGGCGGTTCCGGTATTTTGTGGTTCCGGGCTAAAGAACAAAGGCATTCAGCCGCTGATGGACGGTGTCGTCGATTATCTTCCGGCACCAGGCGATTTGTCGGCTCTTGTGGGTACCGATTTTAAAGGCAATCCGGTCGAACATGAACGTTCTGAGAAAGAGAAATTCTGTGGATTCATCTTTAAGATCCAGCAAATTGAGGCCAAACGGCTTGCATTTATTCGCATCTATTCGGGCGTGATGCACGAAGGCGATACCATTTTTAATGCGACGCAAAAGCAATCTTTCAAGATTAAGCATATTTTCAGGCTTTATGCCAACCGAGTGGATCGGGTCGAGTCGGCAGCCGCAGGCGAACTGGTCGCCATTGCCAAGACCAAGGGCATGGCAACCGGCGATACGCTTTGCGATCCCTCCAGCCAGATATTACTGGAAAAGCTGCAATCCACCGATCCAGTGATGTCCATTTCGATAGAGCCGGAATCCATCAAGGATAAAGACAAAATCGTCGAGTCGCTGAATGCGATTCATGAAGAGGATCCGACGCTGATTTTTGAAGAAGATGAGCAAACCGGCGACATGTTGCTGCGAGGTATGGGGGAGCTGCATCTGGAAGTTGTCTGTGAGCGTTTGCGGCGTGAATACAATGTGGCTGTGCGAACCGGAAGTCCAAATGTCGTCTGTAAAGAGGCCCTTTTGAGCGAAGCGACTGAAAATGCGCAGTTCGAACGCGAACATGAAGACGATGTGATATATGGCAATGTGACCGTTACTGTGCGACCGCTTGACCGCGATTCAGGGTTGCAATGCAAACTGGATCTGCCCGAAGGTCATCCTTATATTCGACCCGAAGTTGGCGACGGTGCGCTTCAGGCTGCGAAAGATGCCATGCTTTATGGTCCGAACGGCTTCGAAATGACCGATGCCGAAGTGCGCATTATTGCAATAGGTTCAGATGCGAAGGGCCAAATCAATCCGATTGGTACGCGAATCGCAGCTGGTGAAGCGGTTCGAAACGCCTATAAAAAAGCAGGAGTTCGCATTCTTGAGCCTTTGATGGCAGTTGATATCATCTCAGCAGAAGACAGTATCGGGGATCTGATGTCGGATCTCACACAGCGCAAGGGGATCGTTGAGAACCTCGATTCCGATCCGCTGAGAAGTGTGATTCACGCCGTCGTTCCACTGCGCAATATGTTCGGATATTCGATGAAACTGCGCACCATTACCCATGGACGCGGCAATTTCTCGATGCATTTTCTGAGGTTCGATTCGATCTAGTATAAAACTGACTTTTCCTTTTCCAATGCGTTGGATAAGCTGAGCGGCTGGTCGTCTGTCGAATGATTGTCATATTGTTATGAGATTATTTAGTTTAAAACTGTCTGATTTCGATTCTAAAAAAGCCTTTTTTATCAGCTTTGTTTTATCGTTATTTGTATTTTTTCTGTATGCACTGGGGCATTCACAGAGCGGTGATTTCATAGCAATCAATGGTTTGTTTCAGAATTACAATGTCATACGCCGGCTTCTTGACGGGCAGATACCATACCAGGATTTTGGTGTGTATCTCGGGCCAGGGCATTTGTGGCTGACCAGTATTCTTACATTTATTCTTGGCGGAACATTTGGTGACAGTATACTCGCCTGCAATATGATTGCAGTTCTCATCTTCCCACTGATGATATATGGATTGAGCCGGTGTTTTTTCAGATGGAACGGTTTTATTCCGTTCCTCATTTGCATGCTTTTAATCGGCATAGATGACGTCAGCAAGATAACCAGTTTAACCGAAGCGATGTGTCGTCTTTTTGTTGCCGGGAATTCGGCCAGAAGTATCCGTGGCATGATTTTGCCGTTAAGCATGGTCGTGGGTGGCCTGTGGCTATTGTTGATACGTCGAAAACTCAGCGATTTCAAATATAAACATGAACTTGCAGTCGCGGGGCTTGCTGCAATTACGGGGTTTTCATTCTGCTGGAGCAATGATTATGGTCTTTGCGTCTGGATCGCGTTGAATTTTATGATTTTGGCAACGACCATCATTCGTACGCGATCTGCAGCAGTATCATTGCGCACTGTTGGCATTCAGACTCTGGCGAGCGGTATTTTTATTGTCATATCCGGATTTTTGTTCTCCAAAGGGCATTTTACGTCGTGGCTTACCAATAGTTTTAGCATCGGTGATTACCAGAAATGGTATTACAATATGCCACAAGACAAAATATTATATTATTATCAGCTCGATACGAATCACTGGACCTGGTTAACATTGGGCCTATTCATTGTATACTTCGTTCAGCTTATCATGCACAAAGCCAGTGACAGAGCCATTGCGCGTTATGGAGTCGCGGCATATTGCTGTCTCACCGCCTTTGGCGCAGACATGGCTTATCATTTATTTGGTGGTGGTGGCTTACCCCTACGAGAAGTTCTGTGTTTGGTTTTCTATACAGTCATTGCACTTGAAGTCGTTGAGCTGCTTATCAAACTCTATAAAAAGCATCCGCATCTGGGGTTTAGAGCCACAAATACTGTCCTGTCTTTTATTACCATTTGCATTGGAGTCATCTCTGTTTGTGTTGTACTTGCTAGAAATGTATCTGCTAAGACAGAAGCTACTTATGTTGCATCACTTGATGGCTATTTTGATAAGATGTATCCTGATCTTCGCGATACGACCGCATTTCTTGAAAAGCATCCCGGAAAGATTTTTTCGCTTTATGCATCTGCTGCTGAGGTTATCACACATCAATTTCAACCATCTGGCATTGATTATGTCATACATGCGATTTCGGACGAATCACGTGCACAGTATCTCAATAGTTTTGAACAATCCAATGCAGACTACGTGACAACAGTCGTTGAAGCGTATTCCAGCTATGGAAAATGGATTCGCAATGCGAATTGGTTTGTTTATCGTGAAATCTATAAAGACTATCACGTCGTTTTTCAAAACAGCTATCAGCATTTCTGGGTGCACAATCAACCTGGTATAGAAAACATTCTGGCAACGGATGGTGATATCAGCATTGATATACAAACTCAGGATCCAACAAAAGTTTTGATCACGATTTCTGCGCTTGGTGTGGAATACGGTATAGCAGATGTCAAGATTGACTATGCAACAGAAATACAACCCAGTTTCCGCTCAAAGCTCATCACTTATCCGATTGTCGGTGTCTTTGCCAATGGTGCGGAACAGATTGAAGATGACAAGAGGGGATCTTGGTGTCTTCGGCCGAACTCTGTAGAATATATTCCCCTTGAAATCACCAATGGTAAAGGCAGTGTGCTGCTAAGCAGCTATCCGGTTGATAATTCTATACTTCATGTACATTCAGTCAGCTGTGATAAGATATTGCGTGCACCATAAGTGGCACATCGGTACTACTTCATTTCACTAACAACAATAACCAAATCCCAGCATAAAGAGGTAAAAATGACAAAATTTGCAGTAATATCCGTTAATCCGACCATCGGAGACTGGGCAGGGCAAATCCGCATTGTTCGCGAGGCAATAGAGAAATCCCGCAGTCTGGATGCCGATTTCCTCGTTTTTCCGGAGCTTGCCATAGGTGCGCCCGATGCCGGAGATCTTTTTTTGCGTCCGGATACAGCGATTGCCGCAGAAAATGCGCTGGCACAGATTGCGCCGCTTACCAAAGGCCTCACGCTCGTGATAGGTGCTCCGATATCGCACAACAACAAGCTCTATAATGTTGCAGCTGTTTTCAACGACGGCGCTCTGGTGGCGCTTGTACCCAAGCGTTATCCACCCATACATACGGATGAAGAGCGGTGGTTCGCCAGATGGGACTTCAAGCGAACCGAACAGCATTCCGGCGCAGTTATCGGCAATTATACGCCTCGAATTAAAGGACAAGAGAATACCTATATCATAACAGGTGCGGTTGAAAACTACCCGACTCCCGAGCCTGGCGCGACCTATGTCATTGTCAATAATCGTCCTTATGCGATCGGAGCCTATCGCGAAGAGCTCGCCCGCCACATGGAATATTCCCGGGCATTGTCGGTAGCCATGATCAAAGCCAACCTGCTTGGTTCTGACGACGGCAGAATGATTTATGACGGCGGCGGTTATATCCTGAATGCCGGCCAGTTTACTGTGATGACACCGAGGTTTACGTTTAATCAGGATTTTGTCGTCACAACGCCGGACAATCCGCCGCAGCATTCGTTTGATCCGACGCTTGCACAGTTTGATAAAGTGGGCTCAAGCCCCAAATCCGAAGCCGACTATACATTTGCTGAGCTCGAACTCGCGCTTTGTCTTGGTTTGAACGATTATCTCAAACGGGCGCACATACAAAAACTATGTCTCGCGCTTTCCGGCGGCCGCGATTCAGCCATGATTGCGATTTTGGCCGCAAGATTGATTGCAATCACGCACCCGGATGAAACGCCGGAAAAATTGCGCAGAATTATGCGAGAATTTCTCTATACGGCTTATATGCCCAATCAGGCTTCGTCATCGCCGCAAACCCAAAAAGCGGCACTGTTGCTCGCCAAGCATTTTGGTTTTGAATGTCATGTCATTCCGATTGGTGCCTGGTCTAACCTGATTACATCCGCCATTGAATCCAATATCGGGCGGAAACTGACCTGGGAAAAAGACGATTTAACGCTTCAGAATGTTCAGGCGCGCACACGTTCAACATTCATCTGGACATTGGCAAATGCGCATAATGCGTTATTGCTGACGACCGGAAATCTGAGTGAAAGCGCAGTCGGATATGCGACGATGGACGGCGATGCGAGCGGCTGTCTCGATCCCATAGGCAATATCCCCAAATCCATCGTTTCCAGGTGGCTGGAATGGGCGCAACATTTCCATAAGATCGATGCGCTAAAGCCCGTTCTGGCTCAACCACCATCGGCAGAGCTCAGGCCGCTGAATACGCAACAGGCCGATGAAACCGATTTGATGCCATACGCTGTGCTCGATTCGTTTATTCAGTGGTTTGTGATCGAACGGCTTCCGCCCAAAGACGTCTTTGAACGCACCAAAACCTATTTGAGCAGCCAATACAAAAATGATGACGATATCAAGCGGGATATCAGGAAATTCATTGGTTTGTGTACGCGAGCACAGTGGAAACGCGTCCGGTTTGCCAACAGTTTCAGAGTGATGCCGTTTGATATCAGCGAAATTGGTCTTCAGTGGCCATGTGTTCAGGACGGATTTTCAGAAGCCTGCAATGCGTTGTAGCCCCCTGCGGCAAAAGCCGCAGGCAGACGCGATTAATCGCAGAAAGAAGTAAAGTGCGCTTTTTCGGTTTCGGGGGGCTGGATACCGGCTTTTTTGCCAGCATCAATGGCTTTCAGAATCCAGGCCATATTTCTGGCCAGATTCCGCATGGTCTGCAAACCCTCGAGATCTTTTTCGGCATCAGCAGGACTGAACCCAAACACATTATTCCAATAGGTTGATGTGATGATGGGCATTTGATTGATTGCGAAATATTTATTGATGACATCGAATGACGTCTCAGTGCCGCCGCGTCTTGCAATTGCCACAGCAGCTGCTGGTTTTTTGGCCATTTTGCTGCCTGCAGAATAGAACAAGCGATCGAGGAAAGCGATCAAAGAGCCGCTTGGAGACGCGTAATACGTCGGAGTTCCAACGATAAAGCCATCGAATTCATCCAGGCGGGCAGCGATTTCGCAGACCTGGTCTTTGCGAACGCAAGAGCCATTTTTCTCGCAAAAGCCACAGCCCATACACCCCGCAGTATCTGCCGGAACCTGATAGCGTTCCGTCTCAATGCCTTCGGCCTGAAGTGTACGCTGCACCTCATCCAGCGCACGCCAGGTCGTATTCTTTTTATGCGGACTGCCATTAATCACCAGTACTTTCATTCTCTTCTCCTTTTAAAATATCACTTGCAACAGCGCTGAGCACAAAATGCAAATTCGAAACGCTGAACGCATCATTATCCACAGGCTTTATCACAGGCTTTGCCCTCCTTCGAAGGAACAGCGCCACCACCACAATCACAAAATATGACATAACAGATCATAACTCCGAAATCATTTAGTTTATTCACATTATGCTTGATTTTTTTTCACCTCTGACATAAAAGTCATACCTATTGGGGATTGCAAAATTGTTTGGACCCCTTAAGCCTTAAACTTTAAGCATTGAATGGAGTTTATATGTCCAGTATTCGTGTTCTTATCGTCGCATTGATGGTTCTGTTTTTGACGGCATTTTCTGCATGCAAGAAAGACGAAGCCAAGGATGCCAATGCACCAGCAGAAGCGAAAGCAGATGCTGCCAAAGCTGACGAAGCCAAAGCAGATGCTGCCAAAGCCGATGAAGCCAAAGCCGATGAAGCCAAAGCCGAAGCCCCCAAAGCAGACGAAGCCAAACCCGCAGATGGCAAAGCTGCAAGCGTTGACAAAGTTGTTGATATTTTCAATAAACTCGGTGCAGCCGCGAAAGAAGCCAATGGTGATTGCGACAAGCTCGGTGCCAATATGTCTGCCGTTCTCAATGCCAACAGAGACGCCCTCATCGCCGGCATGAAAGACCTGGCCGACATCTCTGAGGAATCCCCCGAAGGCAAACGTTTGGGCGCTGCACTCGAAAACGTCATCGGCGACAATTCCGAAGTTGGCAAACAGCTGAATGGCTGCGAGAACAACGCAAGTGTTGATGCCTTTAAACTTGGTATGCTCGGCGTCATTATGGCCGCAGCCCCGGCAGAACCCGAAGCCGCCGCTCCCGCACCTGCTCCCGAAGCTGCACCTGCAGCAGCCCCGGCAGATGCCAAATAATTTATCGTTTCACATCTTTTTTCAAAAGGCGGTTTAATATAACCGCCTTTTTTATTATATTGATAAGGCGTCCTATTGCCTGCGGCAATACGGAACGCCCAAAGACGAGTAACGACACGTCTTTACTCGCTTTGGGACAGGTCACAGACCTGTCCCTACAGCTCGTACTCGCCCTATTGCCTCCGGCAATACGGGCTCGTTTCATGCATGTGTGCATTCCCCGGTTTTCGCCGTTCTCCAGATTCAACATTCCTGGCTTTCCACAAAGCCCCATTACAGGCCATAACAATGCTCAAATCAACGATTCGAATACTCGCTGCACTCTTATGTCTGCACATCGGATCGAATGCACTCGCCGATACACCGCAGCCAGCCGATGCGCTCAATCAGTTCTTCAACCGGATCATCGAAGCATCTTCTCAGGAATCGTGCGAAAAAACTGAACAAGCGCTTGCTGCAATACCCAACACCGAATTTGAACGAGCCCAGTTACTGATGCAATCACTCGGCACTGCCGATCTCGAAACCATTCACCAAAAGATTGATCTCATTATCTCCAAAACGGCTCATTGCCCCAAAGCACAGGATGCATTTGCCAATCGTTTGTCACGACTTGCGCTGCAATCCCATCTCAAGGAAATTCCCGAAGCCACGCTGCATGCCAATATAGAAATATTGCGCCAATTTGTTGCCAAATGCAGTGAAAGTATCATTCCCGATAGCTGTCCGACTTCGGCAAAACGCCTGGAAACAAACTTATCACAAGACCTCTGTGACAAGACCATCGCAGCTTTTAAATCGACGCCTCCATCTGCACTTTCCGATGCAGATCACAAGCGCATCGCCAATGGCCTTGCCGATATCATCAAATATTCCGATACATGCCCGGAATATCATCAAATCTATCGCACATGCCTTAAAGCGAATACATCCGCATCTATCCAGTTTATTAGTCTGAATCAGATTCAGCCGCTAATGATCTGGCTGTCGGAACTGGAAAGAATAATCACGACAACCCCCTGTGAAAATCTGGCGACAGCATCACAAACGATACAACCAGATATCGTTCAAAACGCCAGAAACTCTGTAAAATCATTGTCTCCCCAACAACTTACAGACGAAGCCAAAGCACAGATAAAATCCAAAATGCAGCGCATTTATCAAGCTGCCAGCCATTGTCCCAATGGTTCCAAATTTGTCGACAATAGTATTGAAACGATGTTTGGGAAATAAACAAAAGCTAACGCTGCCTGGATGATTCCCCCAGGGGCGTCACATTCTAAAAAAGCAAGAGACAAAATAGAATGCGACGGCCCAGATTATTCCCCCAATTTCATTCGCCAGCACCGGTGAATGCGATGTGATTTGAAATCTTCGGGAAGCGATTGCGCCGTGATATCATCGATATGGATGATATGGCGATGAACAGAGGCTGGCAGCATATTTTCGTTAAACGAAAGCCGCTTAGAATTTGTAGAAAAATACAATATCCCGCCGGGATTGAGGCATTCGAGTGATTTTACGACCAAATCGGGCCATTGGCGGTTTGTATCGAGCACATTATCGGTCATGCTCGAATTGCTGAAAGTGGGTGGATCGAGCAGGATGATATCGTACGCATTTCCCCGGATATAATCTTTGCGATCGCTTTCATTCTGCAAGAAATGAACGACATCTGAACGCGTCATTCTATATTTTTTATCATCATTGAGCTGATTGATTTCCAGATTTCGACGCGCCCATTTGAGATACGTATTCGACAAATCTACCGTATGCACAAAAGAAGCGCCGCCAGCGGCTGCTGCAACGCTGAGCGCGCCGGTATAGCCAAACAAATTTAAGACGCGGCATTGCTTTGCAGATTTATATAATATTTCGCGCAACGGGCGATGGTCCATAAACAAGCCGGTATCGAGGTAATCACTGAGATTGACTTCGAACCGCAATGGGCCTTCCTGAACGATGCCCTCAATATGGCGCCGTGCATCGAGTTTTTCATATTGATCTGCGCCTTTCTGGCGTTTTCGCCGTCTGCAAATGACGTGATCCGGCACTAAATCCAAGACTTTGGCAGCTTCGGCACACATCGCATCCAGCCACAGTTCTTCTTCTTTGGGATCTTTTTCGTATGGGCGTTCGAATAGCGAAATATAGGCATATTGTCGAGTTACGACACCGGAATCATCGATAAAGCCGTAGAAATCGACGCTGAGCGGAATTTCGGGAATATCGCGATCATAGATGCGATAACAGGTCAATTGATTTCGTTTGGCCCACTTTTTAAAGTATGCGGATCGCTTGGCAAGTCGGTTGCCAAACATCGTTATCTGAGATTGAAGTTTTTCGTTGGATGATCCCATGGAACGCCTTTGCAATGTATATTGTTCTGGCAAACAGATATGACAAATCAGAAAGGCCGGGCGTATCGCAGATAGCCCGGCCCAAACGGCGGGCGTATTTCGCGCATGCGAAATAGCCCGACACCAGATGATATATAAAATATATAATTATTCGGCTGCGAAACCGTAGGCTTTAATCGTTTGAATACCATGCTCGCTGATTTTTGATTCAGCAACAGTGCGTTCATCGAAACATAATTTTGCTTTTTCTTGCGTTGTTGGATTCGGATCTGCGGTTATGCAATGAAGCCCACCGGGTTCCTGCAGGATATAATCGTATTCGCCGGTTCGGCAATCGGCATCGGAATGGCAGCCGGGGAAACAGCCGACGACATGAAGTTTGGCTTTTCTTTCCTCGCCAATTTTCACGGAAATGTGCATTTCGAATTCTGCCATCACTGTGCCATCGGGGCAATCTGCTTCTATAAACTTATTGATTTCTTCATCTACGACAGCTTCGTCGGCTGACAAACGACCATCAGCATCTTTTGTATAGACGCTGCCGAATTTTGCAAAGCCGCAAATATATCTAGAATCATCCAGCGGTGTGCATTTACTGATGGCAACAGCGCACATACCATTGGGGAAATAGAGTTCGGGTTTGACGAGCTCAAGCCTGGACGATCGCAAGCAGATAGGCACTGCTTTTCCGATGGGTTGTACATTGTCACAACCGATAATTTTGCCTTGTTCGGGGCGCTCATAACCCGCTTCATCGCAATCTTCGCCATAGCAGAAGCATGGCGAACCGACTTTTTGTGGTGAGTTCAGATAGGTGTCGCTATTTTTGAAAAATGTACTGAGTGAGCAAATGTTGACGAGATAATCAATGACTGACTTTTCATCTTGAATGCTGAGATCTTTGTCCTGTCCGGGAGCGAGCGGACTGCATTGAATGGTCTCAGTATCGGAAACTTTTCTGGTTTCGAAATTAGTAGTAGTACTTTTATTATCGTTGTCATCATCACAAGCGATGCAAAGAGGCGCAGCCAGAGCGATTGCAGCAATGACAGAAAGTGGACGTTTAAATCTATCGAACATGGTCTCATTTCCTTGAAAAAATTCACAAAACGGCGGAACACTCCGCGCAACCGCTGGCAAAACGAAGACGGAACAGATTTATTCAAATGGATCTTTGGATGACAACAAAAAAGCCTTTTGATCGCTGTTCCATGTGAGTTCGAGGCCGTTATCGACTGCGAGTTGTCTGGCAGTGGCGAGCCCAAGCCCGGTACCATTTGATTTGGTTGTGAAGAATGGCTCGAAGATGTGTGGCACGATATCATCGCTGATACCCGGGCCATCGTCTTTGAACTCGATATTGACGGGGTTTTCGGATGCACAGACCGTTAAGCTGCCTTTATAATCAGTCGCTTCGGCAGCATTTCGCCACAGCGTCATCACAATTTGGCCGATGGTGGTTTCGTCGGCCCGAATCACCATATTTTCGGGTACATCTATCGAGATGCGGATATTTTCACATTGTTTATCGCTCAAAAAGATGGCGCGGCGATCGTTAAGCAATGCGGCGATGTTAAGGGGTTTAGGTTCGAGTTTAGGTGTGCGGGAAAAGACGAGAATATCATTGAGCAGGCTGTTGAGACGCTCGATTTCAAGAGACATCATATCGTGGATTTGCATCTGATCGTCGTTTTGAGCGTCAGCCTGAAGCATTTCGTTGCATCCGCTGATGCAGGCGAGCGGGTTACGAATTTCATGTGCAACTTTTGCGGAAAATTCGCCGAGCAGCTCGAGCCGCTGACGTCTTGCGCGGTTCATTTCGTCTTGTTTTTGTGCAGTAATATCGATGATATAATAGCCATGCAATTCTATAGATTTATCTGGTGCAAAGCTGAATCGTTCGATGCTGAGCCATCGTGGTTCGCGATAGACATTTGTCTGAACCGCGTCTTGATTTGATTCAAGGCTGATGGATTTGAGATAGCTCAAAATCGCGTCGTTGGATTCACCGATAAGGGTCTTGGCGCTTGCGTTTGCATAAACGACCTGTTCGGCTTCGATATTGATAATCACAACGCCGATTGGCAATGTATTGAGCAGAATATTATAAATGCCTCTGTATCCCGAGAACTCGCGTTCCGTCGTGATGAATTTGGATTCAGCATGCGCATACATGCTGGCGAGTTGTCCGGTGAGCACGCCGACACCGATCGAAGCAATGGCGAGTGGGAAGAATTTGCTGAGTACATAACGTTTTCCGGGTAATCCCTGAAGTATATTATGGATTTCTTCTGGTAAAGATTTATATATCCAGGGCACAACGAGGAGGCATAATACAGCCATAATGGCAGTTACGATAATCGCGCCGATTAAACCGCCTTTTTTCTTTTGTATGATGCCGCCATACAGCGGAATGATGAGAAACAAATATAGAAATGGGCTTTCGCTGAACCCCGAATACAATACAAAATAAGCAGCCAGACAGGCATCATGGAACATGCCGATATAGGTTACAGCGCTGATGAAGCGGTTTCGCAACAAACAGACAGAACTGATGCCTGTGAAAACAAATATCTCAATGATACATGTCAGCATCAGTTTGAAGTCATCACTTGAAATATGACTGTTGCTGAGCCACAGAAAGCTGTAGACGAGAACGAGAACCGCATACAGACATCGCACCAATGTAATGAATTTTAACGATGCGAACATCTGCGATGATTTTTTTTGTTTTGTGTTCTCTGGTAGTTCAATAGGTTTAATGGTATCGATTGGATGATTATTTTGTGAATCAGATTTCATATTATAAGGTTCTGTTTAACAAACGTGGATATGAAAATACTCAGTCGCTTGCTTCATGGCTTAGAGCTTTGAGCTTAGAACTTCGAGTGGGCATTAGACTACTCCAGGCTCCAAGCTCTAAGCATCTGCAGCACGGCACTTGGGTGAAAGCTATATATCCACACTGGTTAAACATAGCCTATTATAAAGCAAGCAGCCCTCCGGTTGGGGAGGGCTGTTGGATGATTAATTCACGCCGCAGCTTTCGAGGACGATTTGATCGGTATTGTTATCTTCGTTGCATTCGACGGTTGTTTTTCCGCCATTTCCATCATCGTTAGAAACCATGCGAACTTTCATACCGATTTGGATTTCGGCTTCATCAATCGTACATGAAACCTGCATGCATCCTCCGACAGGAACCGCAGCGCTTGTATATGCCGTGCAATACTTGGTACCGAGCGAATCATCATCATTGACGCGATAGAACGAAGCGGGCATCTCGCGAGCAACCATTTTTGTACCTCGGTTGCAGATTTCGCCAGTGAGCGTGATGCTGGAGCCTGTTTTGGTACAGAGGTTATCCTTGTCAAGTTTACCGGTGATATCGGGGGCCATACCTGCGCCGGTTTTTCCCTGGGTATTCTGACGGAAATTATTCAATTTTTTCTGTTCTGCACTTGCAATGGCAAAGATACCGTCATCCAGCAAAGTGGCTAGAAAGTTTTGAATCCAGAATCCGGTCGAGGGCACGGTCTGATCATCGTTGATATTTGTAATGGAGTATGCGTGCTGATTCCAGATGTTTCGTGAGCTAACCCAGCGATCGAGACGGTCTTTCAACACGCGAACACCGGTGACGCGTGTACCGTTTGTACGCTTGGCGCGACAAACATTTCCGCCGGTTTCATCTCCGGCAAGAGGGGTTGTACAGCCGTATTCGTCAAGTACTTTACCAGACATATCTGTACGCGAATTGCACTGATCGACCTCACCAGCGGTACATCGACAAAGATCATTGACACATGAACCGGATTTGCAATCTTTGTCGCTTGCACATCTGAGTCCGCGATGAATGGGATCATAGGTCACTGTGCCAGATGCGGAACCAGTTGGGCACGCAATCGAGTTATTCGATCCAACGACAATTTCTGCCGATTCATCGTTGTCAACATCGACAATAACAGGATATTCGTGCCATGTGCTGCTCGCACGAAAGGCTGAAAACAGCACATCACCCGTTTTTCCGTCATAGACGCGCGTATAGCATTCGTCGGCATAAACGGCTTCCATGGCACCGTCGCCATCGAAATCAAACAACGATGATCCCGTCGAGGCAGAACTCGCATCCTGAGAAGGCTTCTCCCAAAGAACATACTTTTTGGCGCATTCGGACGGCAATTTACCAGCAGCATCCGGGACACAGCGAGGATCCAACACGCGATACATATCGCCAAAAGCAGTCGCAATTTCGGGGAAACCATCGCCATCGAAATCACCGATGGTACAAGGTCCACCACCGGGGGATTTTGTCTGACCATTGGCGGCAACATAATTGGGGAACGAAATATCGATGAGTTTATCGCCCTTGAGGGTACTGAGTTCAATTTTGGATGAACCACAGCCAACGACTTCGGCGATACCATCCAGATGTTCGAAATCAAATGTGCCATTTTCATTTCGCGTACCGAAATCCGCATAAGCGGGATGAATACCAGTCGATACTGCTTTTGTATAGACCTTGTCACTCCAGGTGTTCTTAGCCTTATCCCAACGATAGATATTCGTTGTTCCAATGATTTCGACAGCGCCGTCGTTATCCAGATCTCCCAATGTTGCAGTGTAGGACAATTCGCTGATGGTTTGACCTTTATTGATACGGTTGCAATCTGCATCAAAAACCTCACCGCCATAACCGATAATCTCGGGTTTTCCGTCGCCGTTGATATCGTGGATGGCGGGACCGCCCCAGTTCAGAGAAGAGCTGGAGTGATCTTTCGTGTTGCATTTAGTAACATATCGGTTGCTATCTTTGTCCCAGTGGAAGATCACCAAACCTCCGCCAGATGTTGCACCATTCGGCTGCGTAATTCCGCGGCTTGCGACGATTTCAACTGTCTTATCTTCATCACCATCAAGATCAGCCATGGCCAGGTTTGAGCCACCGATGACACGGTTTTTATCGTCATAGATACTTTCAAGTAACTGACAGGTTTCTGAATTAATAATACGAATGACACCACTGCAGTCGAGGCTCGATCCCTGCCCGGATGGAGCACTACCATCACTACAATTATAGGTTGTAAAAATGATTTCGTGTGCCTGTCCGGACTCGTGAGGTGTATTCATGACGAGTGGTGTCATCAAAACATTGTCATGATTGGGATAATCACCGCCTTGATAATTCTCTGCTTTTCCAGGTTTAGGTTCGGATTCATTTTTCCATTCGCATTGTATACCCGCTTCAAACAAACCTTTAACAGTTTTATATCCGCACTCCTCGTTAATTTCATTTTCACCATAAGGGACGCAGATGTTTTTGACACTGCATCCGTCATCGAGACAGCAATGCGTATCGGCATTGCATTCCGAATCGGATTTGCATCCGGATGTTTTCATGCATCGGCCTTCGTAACAGGCAGTATCAGGATCAACGCACTTTGCCGTTTCGGAGCATTCACCGTTGCCATAAACAGGTGTCACACATTTTCCCTCTATGCACACGAGTTCACCAAACTCGCCACAGAACTTGTAATTATCCAGATCGCATGCATCGCCAACGGCACCGATGGAAACGCATTTTTTGGCCTTCGCATTACACTTATATGGCTCACGACAAAGGATTTCAATGGTATCACAGTCTTCACCGAAATCGGCGAGCGGTACGCAGGTTTGTGAATTCGTTCCGCAAACATAGCCAGGCTGACAGATGTGGAACTGATAGTCACATGGTTCACCCTCTTCTCCAACAACGACACAAGTTCCGCTGATGCATTCGGAATCTTTACAAAGCCGGGCTGCATCGCATCGGTTGCCAATATTGACATAGCTGGCGCAAGTACCCTCAATGCACTCCAGAGCGCCGCATTCGTCGGAGGATTGGCATGAATCGCCAGCGCCAGAGGGTAATCGACATCTGCCACTCAAGCACTCTGCAGCGTCATCGCAAACGACCAAAGCGCTGCATTCCTCGCCCAAACCTACGACTGGCAGACAAACTTTATCCACACATTTCTTGCCATCAGGACAGAGTTTTGTTGCGGAACAGTCGTCCGCATTCAGCGAACCAGGATCAATACATTTACCGTTAACGCAGGTCAGACCACCAGTGCATGGTTTTGCGATATCGCATTCTACAGCCGGCCTGAGTACGCGGCCACCAGCGGATGATTCATCTTCACAGCCGCTGGCAGATGCCAGAATCACCGAAAAAATCGCCAAAACACTATACTTCCGATTCATAAACTTCCTCTCAAAAACGACCAGAGAAATGCGCGGGCTCAGGCACTGACGTGAACCCCGTTGAGGCGTAATGATTTGTGACCGGCTTCACGAACTGGGAATTCGCCAAAAAGCAAGGCAAAACACAGGTCTGCGCCACCACTAACATAGCATGTCGATCACGAAATACAACTACAAAAAGCCGGGCGTATTGGCAAAAGCGGCAGCAGCCGCGTTGCCGATAGCCCGGCGAATGCGCGTATTTTGCAAAGCAAAATAGCGCATTGTACATTACAAATTGAAAAAGATTGTACTCTACTTGACCTGGTAAATGTTGAGATGATTGACGGACATATCGATGCTGGAGGCGGTGAATTCCTCGCCTTCGTCGGAGAGCAGATTCTTTAATCTGTATTCTCCATGCAAATCGCAGCCATATCCGCTGATTGTCGAGATGGCGACGAGGATGTTGTCGTTTCCGCTCGTCATCAGATAGCACCAGTTCTCGTTATCGACATGAAGATCTGTGCGTTTGCCGTGTCTGAGTGCGGGATGTGCTTTTCGGACGCGTCCCAGACGCTGAACGTAATCGAGCATACTCTTTTGCTGCTCGTTGAGTTGATCGCCGAAAATCATCATGCGTCGGTTATCGGGATCGCCGGCACCAACCATGCCGGCTTCGTCGCCGTAATAAATGAGCGGAACACCCGGGCGAGTCATCAGGATTGTCCATGCGGCTTTGACGTTGAAATAAGGCATCCATTCGTCGATGATATCGGGATTCTGTCCCCATTTACCTTCGTTTTGATAGCCGGCGACAGACAATGCGCGTGCCACATCGTGATTGCCCATGAAGGTTCCCATCAGATCGGAATTGAACGTCACGCTGTAATTGCGTGCGACATCGTAGAATCCATAGCCTTTGAGCACGCCCTGAATTTTGAAGTAAAGCGGGAAATCGAATTGAGCGTGCAGGCGATCGTTGCCGATGTAACGATTGAGCAAATCGACATCACCGGTGAATGTTTCACCGACCATATAGAACGTGATGCCGGTATTGGCAAACAGCTGGTCAATCGCGGCACGCAGTTCCCTGACGAGTTGAATATTCATGTGTTTGACGGCATCGACGCGGAAGCCATCGATATTGGTATGTTTAATGAGCCAGACGGCGTGATCGACCATCGCCTGGCGCGCGTTGGCATTTTCGTAGTTGATGTCGGGGAGGTCGCCTGAGAACCAGCATTTTTCGGAATAATTGTCCCAGTTGCCATTATCGTCACACAGCCGGGGTGTGCTGGCATCGTTGAACCATTCGGGATGTTTGGAGAACATCGGGCTGTCCCTGTGAACGTGGTTGGCTGCGAAATCGACGAGAACGCGCATGCCGCGTTTATGACAGGCATCGACTAGGTTTTTGAGATCGGCGTGGGTTCCAAAATGTGGCTCGATATCTTTGATTTCGCCGAATTCACTTTTGTTTTTATCGGTCATAAAGGTGGCAATTGGCCAATAGGAATGATACGCAGAATAGTAATGAGGATCGATATCGGATCCCCAGCTCACCCCCTGAGTATTCATGCTGACCGATGAGATCCATAATGTATTTACGCCGAGCGCATCGAAGTAGCCTTCTTCCACTTTTTCCTGCAGGCCTTTGAAATCGCCGCCCATCCAGCGTGCGTCGCTGGTGCCTTCGTGAGAAGCTTCGGTTGCGGGAGAATTATTACTCGGATTACCATCTTTGAAACGATCGGTGAAAGCGAAATAGAGCAATGCATCATGCCAATCAAACGGCGTATCCTCGACCCAAACGGGAACATAGAGTTCTGACGATTCGGTTTTGACGGTATAAACATATTTATTATTATCGGTGACGGTATCGGTGATGGTATCGCCATTGAAAGAGGCGCTGCCGCTACCGCCGTCGACGCTTGTGATCACGGCACTGCCACTTAATTTGACTTTAATCGTAATCGTCTTGTTGCTGACCGATGTCGATACGAGGCTGATGTTGCCGGGCTCAACCACGGGGATTGGATCTTCACCGCTGCTGCTGCTGCCGGTGTCTTCGTTATAGGCATAAACCTGGCCACAGCTTGTAATATTTGCCAGATTGTTGCCGTCGATATCGACACTTTTGGCCGGATCGGCATGATAGCTGTTCTCTCCCCAGCCATTGACATAGAATTTATATTTAAATGTTGTACCGGTGGGGAGTGCCAGAGAAATTGTATGCGTTCCATTGCCATCTGAGACCATTTTATAATTCGGATCGGCGACTTTCCATTCGTTCATATCGCCGATCAAATAGACGTCCCAGTCCTGTTCGCCGCCGGAGGCTTGTGATGTATATTGGTTGGTGAATTTAAACGTCGTAATGCAGGATGGATCGGGATCGACGACAATGGGATCGGGATCGACGACAACAGGTTCCTCGCCATCTACATAGGGGTTATCGATTGACATGCCGTTCGCATTGCCAAAAGACAAGCCGCATGCAGAGATACTGGCGAAATTGTTATTGTACTCGTCAAACGATCCGTTGGCAGGATCGGATTTCCAGGAATCTTCAGCCCATCCGTCCACATAGAATTTGTACGAAACGCCGGAGCCTTGTTCGAACTGTACTTTGATACCGTGTGTACCGTTGCCCAGATAAGTCATTTTGTATTTTGGATCAGGCGCTTTCCATTCGTTAAAGCTGCCGACCAGATAGACATCAAAGTTACTGATGCCGCCGGATTGTTTGTGTGTCCATTGATTCGTATAGTAGAAAACGGTATCGCATTGTTCCGGCTTACTGACGACGAATTCACATTTACCATTTTTGGGCTCATAACCATCTGCACATTGTGTACAAATGCCGTCGCCATCTACGATATATCCAGGCGCACAAATGCATGTCTTATCGACTTGCTGACCATTTTTACAATCGATTTTGATTTCTTCATTGGGCTCGACACACAGACGCCCGATACAGGCCAGGTTTTGTGTCGTATCACAAATACGGGATGCACCATCGCAATCATCCCCCAAGCCAACGACGACCTGAGAAATGGGTTTTGTGCATTTATTGGATGCATTGCAATACAACCCCGTTTTACAGAATTTTGATACACCGTCACAGACGCCGCCGACATCTACGACGCTGACAGATTTGCATACGCCACCAATACAACTCAAAGGCGAGTCACAGATATGCGCCGAATCACAGGCATCATTTTCGCCAACGGTCGTAATCGGCAAGTGTTTTTCACACACGGACGACGCATTGCAGAACAGACCTTTTGTACAGACATGAATACTGTCGCAGTTTTCGTTGATGCCAACGGGAACAATTGCCTGGGGCGGGGTGCAGATACTGATGCTGTTGCAAACCAATCTGTCGGCGCACAGATGCGTCAGATCGCAGTGTTCGCCTTCGCCGACGATTGTCTTATCAGGTTTATTTTTTTCGCAAATGTGATTTTCGTTGCAGTTCAGACCAATGGAACAGATATGTGTACCATCGCAATGCTGGCCTTCTGTAACGGTTTCATAATGCGTCTGAGCCGTGCATTTTTTATTGCTGCAAAACAGTCCGGATCCACAGATATGCAGGCTGTCACAATATTCATTGAGGCCGGCGGGTTGTGGTGTTACCGAAGATCCGACGACACATTTTCCGCCAACGCCGCACACCAGTCCATTATCACAAAGAATAAACAGGCCGCATTCCTCTCCTTCCTGAGCGAAACCAGAATAGGGTGATTTTTTTGATTCGTTGCATGCCATCAGTGACATTACAGCAATCAACCCAACCATCAGCCGATAATGACAATGCGCCATATTGCGCCTCCTTAAGAAATAATATCTTGCCATCCGGGGCGTTGCGGGGGAACCCCGCAGCAGGGGTAGGCGCGTATTTGCGCAGCAAATAGCGCCGTAGGGGGCATGGCCCCCAGCACATCATTACAATGGTTCTGCGTTTTATTCGTTCAATACACTGGTTATACAGCAGCAGATAAAACCTATATTTCCTGATTCATCGCCTTCATCGTCATGGCGCGAGCGTTATCAATATTCATGGTCAATTCATAATTATCATTCATATTGGCGAGATTTCGCGCACGCTCAAAGTAATGCATGGCGAGTTCGTAGTGTTTCATATTCAGAAGCGAATAGCCGATTTCATACTGAATGACGCCGTCGCTTTTATCGGAATCGCGAGTAGATTTGTCGTTTTCAAAGCCTTTGATATTGCGATTGAATTGTAGATTAACGATTTGTTCAATCAGCGATTTGCCTTTATCGACTTCTCCCATATCGATGAAGACCAGAGCCCTTGCCCGCATTGCTGCGGCCTGTTCTGCCGGATAGGATTGCTCGAATTTTTCGAGGGTTGCCAAAGCCTGTTCATATTCTTTTGTTTCGACATAATCCCAGGCGAGTTCAAGCATAATATCTTCGGCACAAAGCTCAGGCGAAGGCTTTCGGGTTTTCAGAATGGTCGAGACAATCTCACGAAACATCTCATGTAAACCGTGCAAGCTGCATGCGCGAGCCACCATCCATTTTTGCATGTTATTCAGTCGTTTCCAGGAATAGCTGCTCAGAGACTCTGCGTCCATATCTCTCAGAACCTTAAAACGGCCGATTTCAGATTCAGCAACGCCAGACCAGTCGAACATTGCATTAAAGCCAACTTCTTCGTCAAACGAAAATGTCTCAAGCGCAATCTTATTGTCCTCGGCTTCGAGGTTGCGCATCATCGCGATATCGCTTTCGTCCTCAGCAAAGACATCTTCTTGCTCGCCATCTTCGTTTTCGTCGTCTTCATCGACGCCATCCTCATCATGGATAGCCATCTCGGCATCCAGCTGAAGATCATCCACAAACTCCTTATCGTGACGTTTCTTTTTGCTCATGTCTGCAAAAATCCTCTCATGTTCAAACGAATTACAGCCATTTTACCGTCTGATAAAATGGCATAATAATATAGTAATGGCGATGGATAAAGTCAATCAATACCGACGAATTTCCAAGGCAATTGGTAATTATTCAGCCCTCTTTATTTAAACCCCGTAGGCGTTTAATATCAATAGCTCCCGGCAACGCAATGGGAACAACAAATCCCCCAGAATTGAAACACCGTAGGCGTTCAATATTGTCCCCGCTGAGGTTATATGAATAGTGAAATTCCACATCCCCCGGTAGATGCTGTGCACCAACCGGGCGCTATTGATATGGAAGCCTCTGACGGGCTTCTTGAAAAGCTGAACCGCAAAGGACCATTGGCTCGAAACAGAACGACGAAGGCTCAGAGTTGTGTGATGGCATCGTCCGGAAGAAATGGCAAAGGTTCTTCGACGGATGAAATGGCATCATCCGGAAGAAGGGGCAACGCCTCGATATCCAGCGTTTCCAGCTCATCATCCTGCAGCATGCTGTTATTATCCTGCGCATTCTCGGTGTTTTCGGCAGGAGCGGATTCGTGTTCGGTAGAAAGCGGCACTGGCGAAATGGTTGGTGGCACCGAAAGCATCGAAACAGCGCTGTTGGGCTTGGGCGGTTCAGGATTTCGAAGCAATGCCGAATCGACCGTCAAACTGCCGCGCGGCGAAGTCGTCGTGCGCTTGCGCGATCCATTTGATGTTGATGTAAGCGTAATCTGTGAAGCTGATGGACTGAGCGACTGATCACTTGGAATGGGGATGTTCAGATCTTTGATTTTTTGAAGTGCCGCTTCCACTTCGACTTTGCACTGCGCAAGGTGTCCGCAGGTATTCGAAATCCATGCAATTCGACATGCAGCATCATGTGGATTCTGCTCGAGATGCGAAGCAATGTTCTGAATCACGGTGCGCAGATTAGCCCAATCCTGACGGCGTTTGAGCAACAGCACAAGCGGTGTCACAATATTCTGTTTCAGCGGCGAAATTTCAAAAGCACTGAGCAAAGTATTGGTGGCATCGTTGAGTTCCCCAAGATGCGTGGCCTGAATTTCACCAAGCGTTGCCAGATAATCACATTTGGCATTCGGTGAATTCGTTTGTGCCATAGCAAGGATTTGTGCGGTCATCGCAGCCTTTTCCCACAATCCTGCGGTTTGATAGAGCTGAAGCAGTCGATAGGGCACATCCTCGATATCACCGCCAAGCGTCAGCGCAAGTTCGTATTCGAAAATAGCCTTTTCGGTATCTTCCAGATAAAAATGATAAATCTCGCCAACGCGCTTATGAATGGCACCAAGCACTTCCCTGTCATCGGTGAGATTGATGAGCTGTGTGAATACAGGCAAAGCCTGCTGCCACTTTTTGTTTTCCAGCAAAATCGTCAGCTTGAGATCGACAGCAGGTCGAAAATCGTCCTGAATGCTGAGCGCATTGTTCAAATATTCAAGCGCATCTTCGTCATTTTTGGATGCATGCAGAATCACACCATAATAATAGTGAACGAGCATGGCATTTTCAGTATTCAGGCGCTCCATGTGCATCAGAATTCTTCTGATTTTCGACGAGGCGAGGTCCCAGCGTCCAGCCATATAATCGAGGCGAATCAACTGGAATGATGCGGCACTGTCTTCCGGATCAATGTTCAGAATGGCACTGGCCGATTGCTCGATTTCTGCACTATCCTTTAATGCAACCGCATTACTCATCCACGTTTGCAGGCAAAGCAATTTTTGATCGACATCGAGCGTAAAATTCTTCAGAATTTTCTGGATAATCAGGATTGCAGCACGATTTTCGTCGAGTTCGGTAAGAATCTGTGCGAGATAATAACTGCTGTTCAGGTCGATGGCCGTAAGTTTTGTGGAATTATGCTCGATAATGGATCGAGCGGACTGTTTGTCATCAAAGACGCGAATCAGCGTGAGCGCTTGTTGAAGCATCAGATTGGATTGTTCTGCTTCGGGACAGCACGAAACCAGCGAACTGCACAGCGCGAGGAAAGCGCTTTTGTTGCGTTTGGCGGTCGCATGTGCGATCAGGGATTCGGCAACGGGCGTAACCATTTCGAGATCGGGAGAAATCTGAATGGCCTTTTCGAATGCAGCTGTGGCCTGATCCAGCTGGTCAATATTCGAAAGCAATTGTGCGGATTCGAAGTATCTCATGGCCTTCTGCGCAGGTTCCTGCTCATATTCAGCCGCATGCTCCAACGCAGAAATGGTTCCTTCGATATCCTCACACGCGAGCAAATAGTTGGATATTTCCATCCATTGCCCGGGATCACTGGGCAGACTTTGTGCAGCGATTCGCGCATATTGCGCAGCCTTGACATGATCCCCAAGATTTTCGGCGTAGACATTGGCGATTTCAAGCGCAATCGAGACAGATTTCTGAGGATCATTATCCAACGCGAGCAAATCTGCCAATGACTGCACGTAGCCATTCCAGTGGCGAATTTCTTTATAAAAATCCGACACCAGCCGAATCAGATCGGGATCGTTGGCGGAATGTACTTTATAGAAATCATCAAGCGCATTGCACGCCAGCGCCGGCTTTTTAAGGTGGATGGCATAGAGGTTCGCAATGAGTAAAATCGCCGTTCGCTGTGTGCTGTAATCTTCAGCATTTGCAACCAGATCCTCATATTTGTCCAGCAACGGCGTATAGGAATGCATCCGTTCTGAATAGGTGCACATTTTATCGTGCAGCGAAGCCAGCTTTTCGGGACAAAGATCCGCCGCAGCAAATAGCGACAATAATGCGCGCGACGGCATGGACATGTGATCGGCCTGAAGAATCGACAGCCGAATCAAATTGTTGAATTTTTCATCTTTGGCCGTATCGGCATTGATCAGGGAAAGCAGGACATTTTCTGCAGATTTCCAGCTTTCCTGCGATTCCAGCAGTGTAAGCAGCCTGTATCTCGCATCAAGCTGAGACGGATGTTCATCAATAATGGCGTGATACAGCGTAATCGCATTGTTGAACTGCGACGATTTCGCGTAAAGCTGCGCCAGTGCCATCTGATACTGCAGCCTGGTTGCGGCATCCTTTTCTGTAAAAATGCGCAGTTGATAATACAAAATCTGCGCATGAGGCTTGAGTTCAAGCGGGTCAATCTGTCTCAGGCTGTCGAGCGCAAATTCGTTATCCGGATGGCTTTCAAGGATGTCGCGTAAAGCAGAAAGCATGGCACGGTGATCGTCAAGCAAACGTGCCAGCTTGAATTTTTTAATCAGCAGCGCAATGCGTTGTGATGCATCCCCGGAATAATTCTCGATGGCGCTTTCCATCTTCTCGAGGATCACCTTCGGCTGCCGAATATTTTCCGGTACCGCCAGAATCATGTCGAAAAACGTATCGAAACGCAATGACACGCTAAAATGCTTCAGCATCAAATCCTGACGCATCTCTGCCGTCAGAAACCGTTGGCAGTTCTGTGCGACAAAATCGCAAAGGATTTCAGGCGATGACGTATATTTAATGTATCTGAGAATGGTGTCGGCAACGCTTTGCCACTTCTCTGGCACATCCTGCGATGAATCGATGAGTTTCTGCGGCCATCTCGGCGACTCTGGCTGCAAAATGAACGCATACGTAAACCATGGCAGCGTATGCCTGGCCGGAATTTTAATCTGCGCATCACCGGTCAACAGCTTGTCAAATTCAGCCAGCATGGGAATCGAGCGGCGCAAATCGGGTTCACTGTTCAGTGTAATCAGCAAAATGCGCGAAGCATCTTCGGGGAGCTGTTCGCGCAGCAATGACACACACTGAGAAAACGTCGGATCGGCATAAATGTCGATTTCAAGTGGTGGCTGTGACGTGCCAGACTGCGAAATCTCGGCGGGGTTGCGGTCGCCAGCGCCCGGTGCCTCCGGAATCGCCGCACGCTTTGTCGTTTCTTCTTCAAGAAGGCTTAAATCGAGCAGACCAGACGCGACATGGATGTCTAATAAATCTTCAAAAACACTGCTCTCGCCAGTATCCGGGGCGATGGTTTGCGAATGACGTTGATCCGATTCGGTCGTTTGAGGCTCGGATATCTCGTTGGATGTATTTTGAGGTATGGTGGACATGATAAATACGCGCTCAGCGTCATAGACGAAAAACCGGCAGATAATCTGCTGGCATACAAATGACGCGACAGGATATCAGAAATGCGCGTCAGATTCTCGCTAAAACTACCACGAAGTGATTATTTTTCATTTTTTTTAGCCTTCGAAAAGCGCAATCCATCCCTCTGGCCAGTAATCGCCGGCATGTTCAGGTGTTTTTAATTTGTTTACCAAAATTTGACATGCATAAAAAATCCTGTTAAAAGCATGAACATGTGATGCGGAAAATACCGCATCACTGAATTTGACATCATGCGTTTCTTTCCAGGTGGGGGATGATTCCCCCAACGCGTCTATGTGCTCGCCATTTGCGCTATGCGCAAATGGTTGCGCGCATACGACGCGCCCCCTCGGTTTACTGAACATGATGCCACTTTAAGCCGCCACAAAGCGTTTGAGCATTTATACAGATAAATATCACTCAGACACAACAAAAATACAGGAGATTATCAAATGAACGAAGCTGCCGCATGCACAATGATTTCCGAATCCATCCATGTCTGTCAAAATGATCACGTATGCAGAAACACATCATTCTGCACCCTTCCCACACCACAGCCACTGGCCATGAACGACGAATGCCGCTATGATGGCTACGCTCGCGAGCTGCCATTTATCGGATGTATCCGAAAACCAACCGCTTTTGTCATTTTCTCCGCAACCGAACAGACCATTCTCCTGTCGTATGTTCATATTTTCAGGGGTCATGCCGAAATGGTGCAGCATCTGTATGATGCCAGACGCGATAAAGACCAGATACTTGCCGAACTCGTTCACATCTCCGAATGCGTAGAGGCAAGCTATATCATTGTTCCCGGACGTTCAGAGCGAAAATGGTATCCGACGGATCATTTGTATTACACCCTGAGCGCGCGGTTCATTCGTCAGATCTGCCGCCATGCATCCGTCCTCACATGGGAACGCTTCGAAGCCTTATCATCGCGCTTCAGCCCGCGCATTCCCGGGCACGATTTGCAAATCTGGCTGAGAAGAATTACGCGCAATCCCTCCGATTATGTCGGCAACTGGGGCGAACGCGGTCTTCTGCGCACTGCCGCATGGGCAGATATGGCGCTATTGCTGCGTTTGGTCGTTACGCCTTGCAGATAAAGGAAATGCCCTCATCTGCGGTGCATCGCGCACACAACGCCCCTTGCCGCTTGCGACACGTAGCCGCGCAAAAAAGTGCTTACGGCGAAGCCGTTAAAAAAGAGCATAGGGTTGAACTGTTACGATATCCAAGAACAATGCGTGCATGTATGTTGTCAACCCCCTACCCATAGGCTATAATCCGATTCGGCCGTGAGCGGGCGGATCGCTTTGAAATGAGGTATCATGTATGACCACACCAATCGCCCCCAATCATCATGCAAAAGCCAGTGTCTTTACGGATCTGTTCACCATCCCCAAATACCTGCTTGAGCTGTATCAGACACTTCATCCGGAAGATAAAACAACGACAGAAGATGACCTGAAAATCGTAACAGCCAAATGCATTCTGGCTGAACACATCTATAACGATCTGGGGTTTCTCGTCGGCGGTGATCAGCTAATCATGCTGCTCGAGGCACAAAGTTCCTGGTCCCCTAATATCGTTATTCGTCTGCTTATCTATGTGGCACAGGCACTGAATAATTTCTTCACAGAGCACAAAGTACTGCTCTACAAAGACAGTAAGGTGCATTGCCCAAAACCAGAATTGTTCGTCGTTTTTACTGGTGAACGCAAATCACAGCCTGACGTACTCTCATTTAAAGACCTTTACTTTCCGGACGCTGCGAACTGTGATATCGATGTTAAAGTGCATGTTATCTACGAACAGGAGACGGATAATATCATCAATCAATACATCATATTCTGTAAAGTTCTGACAGAGCAGATCAAAAAATATGGCCCAACGCGTCAGGCAATTGAAGAAACACTCCGAATCTGCAGAGACAAAAAAATCCTTCTCGAGTATCTAAAACAAAGGGAGACTGAAATTATGGATATCATGACGACATTGTTTGATCAGGACTACATCACTGAGCTGTATGGTGCTGAACGAGAAAACGAAGGAAGAAACGAAGGAAGAAACGAAGGAAGAAACGAAGGAAGAAATGAAGGAAGGAACGAAGAGCGCCTGAATGCAATTCGAAATCTCATGCGAAAGCTCAAATTGTCTTTGACTGAATCCATGGATTTTCTGGAAATCCCGAAAGAAGAACAAAACGCATTCATCCAGGCCTTATCCAACGAAACCCCAAAGGCATGAAAAAAGCGACGTCCCTGTCCCCAGGAACATCGCTTATTTATGACCTGACGCAATCGCCGGGATCCACATGGATCCCAGCAACTATCGCATCCTTATGGATAAGTATACATCTCATTCTCGGCTGCGTCGAAATTCAAATCCGGATTGCCTTCGCTGTCGACGAACCATGGATAATAGTTGCCTTCGAGAAATACGGAAGTCTTATCGGCCAACCCCTTGTTCATGATTTCGACCGTCTTTTCGGCAGACTCGTATTTTGAGCTGTTGTTAACGGTAAAATCGGGTGATTCTGCTATCGATTTGTACACCACCGTATCAAAAATGGAATTGGTCGATGAGGTATCGAGATCGTCTATAAATGCCGTTGAAAAACTTGAATTGCTCAGTTGATAAGCAAATTCCAATCCGCTGTACTTCGAAATCAAACTTAGGTTGCTGAGCGTTGTAGCACTGGCAGTATAAAAGACATAGGGATCCGGTCCCGCTAATGAACTGGCATTTTGATGAATCGAAACGTTCTGGATTTCTGTATTGGATACCTTCTGGAATAATAATCCTTTATATGAATATTGATAGCACTTCGATTGATAGCTATGATCTGCACTACTATCAAATCTATTAAATATCAATTTAACGTTATTTAAACTGCCTCCTGCACTAGTTGCAGAAACGCCACCCATTAAGGTATCATTATTTAATTCATCATTATCACTGTAAGCTGAATACACACTCATTTTCGTGTTAATTTTAATTTGCGCATTATCAACATTCAATTCTCCATAACTTACTCCGGATATTCCACCATAATATGCATATGTCTTACTACCACTACTGCTACTGCAACCGGAACTTGAATATGAAATTTTACTAATATTCGCATCTATATTCTGATTTAGAGTCAAATTGTTGATTGTAGCTTTGCTATTGGTAGCGATTTCACCAATCGCACCACCTATAATTATATTAGATGTATTTTTGGTGAATGATGAATAGGTGTTTGTATAATTAAATTTGATATCTGCGTCCTGGATAGTGAAACCACTATTCTCCACACGTCGAATCAGGCCGGCCCATTCACCGCTACCATAAACAACAGAAGTGGTGACATCGGCTGTAATTTGACTAAGCGAGCCATTTCCCTCTCCAATCACACCACCAACAAATTGTCCCTTGACGTTGCCGGTATAAGAAACATTCTTCAGATAGCAATTATCGCATAAATTGACAACACCTCCAACAAAACCACGATCAGCACTGGCTTCCGCATTACCGTTCACGGTGACATTTATAATCGACGTTGTTGTCGCTTTTCTGGCTAAAATACCGACGCTATCTGTTCCCGAAGCACTCAGAGCCAGGTTTAGGTCTTTGATCGTTGCATCTTTAACAATTCCAAACAAACCATTGGTACTTGTGAGAATTCCGGAAATTTTCTTGTTATTGCCAAAGAACATGCCATTAAACGGTTTATCGTCTGTACCAATGCTTACCCAGCCAGACTGCGTGGCCAAAGCGATGTCATTGATCAAGATAAACGCAGCGGGCTTGCCTTCTTCGATGATGTATTCATCGGCTCCGCCCGAATTCCAGGTATCGCGGAATGTAAGAAACTCGGCTTTGCTAGTGATGTTGTGTGCGCATAAATCGTATTTGGCGATATAGGTTTGCTTGTCGCCGCATGGCTTGCAGAAATCGGCGCATTCGGGATCATCGCAATCGATTTTGTTATCGCCGTCGTTGTCGATCTCATCGGTGCAGGCTTCGAGGTTATTTTCGGCAGACCTGCAGACATCAAGCGTCTGGCAGTCGGGATCGTTGCAATCGATTTTGCCGTCACCGTCGTTATCCCACTCGTCGCTGCAGGTTTCGGGGGTATTTTCGTCCGATTTGCAAACTTCGAGCGCCTGGCATTCGGGATCGTTGCAATCGGTTTTGCCATCGCCATCGTTATCGACAGTATCCTTGCATGCAGTTGGGTTATCTTCGGGTTCGATATTCACCGAACAATCGTGGCGTTGTGATGAACTGTTGCGCGGTGTGGGGGTACCAGCTGTAAAATCGGCAGCGTTGTTATTGGTATCGTCACAACCACCGTGATTGCGCAGTGCAGCCTTGGTACTGCTTAATGCTGCAGCCGCTGCATTGCCTTCGGCCCAATTGGCACTGCCATAGCCAATCGCATCTACATAACCGCTCTCAGGTGTTGATGACGACAACTTGTTACCGCTGTTGACCAAAAAGAACTTTCCATTGGTGCCGCCAGCACTCATAGATGAACAAGTTTTATCTGCTGCCGGGATGGTTTCGCCATTCGATCCCGAGCTAAGTGCAACCAGATAATAGCCACCTTTGGGCAACGAAGTATTATCGGGCAAATCGCAAATCGCCGAAATCGTATTATTAGTGGGTGCACCATACTGGATGCTCCATTTCGAGATATCGACGGCTTCGGTGCCACGATTAAACAGTTCGACATATTTAGTTTTATAGGTGGCTCCGGCATTACCGCCACCGGGATAAATCTGGCTGATCACCACAGTCGACGGCTTGACTGGCTCTGGTTCGACGCAAACATGACCCTGGCAGACGGTTTTACCATTTGCATTACCGGAACAATCAGCATTTGAATCACATTCATAACATCCGCTGATGTCGAATGCACATTTATCCGTACAAGACAATGTTCCGGCAGGACGTGCCGCCACGATATCTGCACACTTTTTGCCGTTTAAATCTTCACCGTCGCAAGCTTCGCTGCCTTCGGCAATATTGTCGCCACATTTGATGGTGTGGGTTGGATCAACACAACGACCATTCTCGTTACAAATCTGGCCGTTAGCGCATTTGCTCGTATTGGAACTGGTGCATTCATAGCATTTGGTCTTGTCAAACTCGCATGAGCTATTACAGGCGAGTGTGCCACCAAGAAAACCGAAATCCACGCATTTTTTATTGTTCAGATTGGATTTATCGCAGCTTTCGCCTGCAGAAAGTTTGCCGTCGCCACATACGGCCGGTGGATCGACGCAAACATTTTTATCGCGATCACATTTGGTCTTGCCATTGCCACTTGCATTCTTGGCACAGTGGCTATCATCCGTACATTCCAAACAACCACTGATATCGAAAGAACATCCTTTGCACTGGAGTGTGCCAGCTGGTTTGGCTGGCGCAACGTCTGCGCACGTTTTGTCTTTCAGATCACTGCCATCGCATGGTTCTGGGTCTTCGGCTTTATTGTCACCACAGCTAACGGTATGACCAGGATCGATGCAGCGGCCATTGGCATTGCAAATCTGGCCGGCTGCGCATTTGCTCGTATTGGAGCTGGTGCATTGATAGCAACCGGTTTTATCAAACTCGCACGAATTATTGCAGGCGAGCTGGCCACCAAGAAATTCGTCAAAGCTCGAACACGTTTTTCCGTTAAGTGCAGATTTATCACAGTTTTCGCCGGCATCAATGGCGCTGTTGCCGCAGAAAGGCGGTTCAATGCAGATATTGTTCGCGAGATCGCATTTTGTCTTGCCATTCTCATTGCCCGCACAGTGGCTATCATCCGAACACTCGATGCATTTGCTCAGATCAATCGCGCATTTGTTGCATTTGAGCTCGCCACCTGGTTTGCCGTAATCCGCACACGATTTGCCTCTTAAATCGCTGCCATCGCATGGTTCTGGGTCTTCTGCCAAATCGTCGCCACAGGTGACGGTATGATCCGGATCGACGCAACGGCCATTGGCGTTGCAAATCTTGTTGCCGGTACACTTGGTTGCATCGGTTGCATTACACTCAATACATCCGCTTTTATCGAATTCACACGCAGCATTGCAGTCGAGTTTGCCACCGATGTATTCGGGGAATTGCTCACAGCTTTTTCCGTTCAGATTGACTTTTTCGCAGCTTTCACCGGGCGAGAGATAGCCGTCGCCGCATACGGGGTCTTTGTCAACACACGAACCTTTCACACAGGTCTTGCCGTCTTCACAAGAATGCGTTTCATCGCACATAACACAGTGATCGGTTTCAAAAACGCATTCAGTCGAACAGCCAAGTTCGCCCGCGACATATCCGCGATCTGCGCATGTTTTGTCTCTGAGATCGCTGCCATCGCATTCTTCGTCGCCTTCGGCGAGATCGTCACCGCAGGTTATCTCATGGCCGGGTTCGACACAGCGACCGCTCTCGGAACAAACCTTGTTTCCGGTACACTTGCTCGTGTCGGTTGCGGTACACTCAATACAGCCGCTTTTGTCGAATTCGCATTTGGCATTACATGCAAGTGTGCCATCGATGAATTCATCGAAGTCCAAACAGGATTTGCCGTTTAAATCCTCTTTGTCGCAGCTTTCACCGGCAGAGAGTTTGCCGTCACCACATTCGGATTGCTGGTCATGTGGACCGCTGCCGGGGGTGACACAAACATGTTTTTGCGAGTCACAATCGGTTTTGCCATCCTGTCGATTGGCACAATCTGCTGGCGTATTGCATTCAACCCCAGGCTGTGTTGGTTCAACGCAAACATTGTTCACCAAATCGCATTCCGTTTTGCCATCCTGACGATCGGCGCACTGCGCATGCTCTGTACATTCGCCATTATCGCCGCTGCCCTTGGATGAATCGTTGTCGCATCCAGCAAACAATGTTGCGGCTAACAGAGAACAGAATAGGATCTTTGACTTGCCTGTGATCTTTAGACAGCCACTTTCAGGCTTTTTGGCGTCTTCACATTTCTGGAACATTCAAATTTTCTCCCAAAAAAGCGGAATTCCGAAACATTCCGAAGGTTAAAACTTTGTCACCAAACATTGCCTCACCGGGCTAATGCCTGGGCTAGAAACCAAGTCCCAATATGGTAGAGAAAAATGAACGCCAACGCAATATGCAAAAAACAACGTTCTGGTTACGATTTGTAAATGGCGACAGAAAAGAACATGCCAAAATAAAATGCGACGGCCCTGCCCTGCCCCCCCCGTGTCGTCAGATTCTATTTTGTCTCTTGCTATTTTGTTGCGCACTGCGCCTGTACTTCCCGACATCGGTTGCGAAAGCGATATCCACTCTGGTCAAACATCGCCCCCCCCAAAAAAAATGATTTTTTTGTTGACAGAATGAAAAGAAGCATGTAAAAAGCGCGCCGTCCTGACAACGGGTAACTGGGTCAGGGCAGCCAGAGATGGCTTATGAATCCAACAGAGGAGGACTGCACGAGCGGAGTGTTTGAGCAAACACTTATCGAAGGTCAAATCTGATGGTTTCACCCAAGTCCTCGTCGTCTAGAGGCCCAGGACAGAGGCCTTTCACGCCTCCGACGCGAGTTCGAATCTCGCCGAGGACACCAGAACCCATATTTCGATAGATTGCACGCGGACTTTATGTCCTCGTCGTCTAGAGGCCCAGGACAGAGGCCTTTCACGCCTCCGACGCGAGTTCGAATCTCGCCGAGGACACTCCCGTGAATCTTTCGAAATGCTTGTCGCAAGATATTGTCCTCGTCGTCTAGAGGCCCAGGACAGAGGCCTTTCACGCCTCCGACGCGAGTTCGAATCTCGCCGAGGACATTATCCCCAAGGCTTAAAGCTTTGGGGATTTTTTTTATTTTCGCCCGGCGTATCGCAGATAGCCGGGCTGCATGGGCGTATGTGGCGCACGCCACATAGCCCTGCGCATAAATGAAAAAAAGATTGACAAGTTCAATGCAATCGCGTAAAAGGCGCGTCGCTTCAGGACGGAGCCCATTTGCGGCGGTTCTGATATGGCTAGGTAGCTCAGTTGGTAGAGCAAGGGACTGAAAATCCCCGTGTCGGCAGTTCGATTCTGTCCCTAGCCATTCACTTGAAGCTGATCGGCTAGGTAGCTCAGTTGGTAGAGCAAGGGACTGAAAATCCCCGTGTCGGCAGTTCGATTCTGTCCCTAGCCATGTTGACAAAGCGTCAGACAGTCGTCTGGCGCTTTTTTTATGCTTATACGGCGACAACGTTGATACTATCTGTTCCTGGCCGTTAGTGATTCTGTCCATGGGTTTCACCCACGGTTAAAATGTTTATACGCAGCTTCTGCGTTATCGGAGTGCACCATGACCCTCAAGACAACGATGGGACATCCGCTTCCGCTCGGTGCCAGTGTCACACCCGAAGGGATTAATTTCGCTGTCTATTCACATCATGCAACGGCTGCGTATCTCGATTTGTTTCAATCGGTCGACGACAGCGAGCCGTTTGCACGCATTGCGCTGGATCCAGACATCAACCGAACCGGCGATATCTGGCATGTCTTCGTCGAGGGCATTGGCGACGGCCAGTTATATGGCTGGCGCATGGACGGCCCATACAAACCGCTGAAAGGCCATCGTTTTAATGCACACAAACTGCTGATGGATCCCTTTGCGCATGCGATGTTCGGCCGTTTCGACATGTTCGATGATGCGCTGTATGGATACAATCGTGGATCTTCGCTAAAAGACCGGTCGTTTTCGACACTCGACAATGCACCAGCAACGGCTCGTTGTGTCGCCGTCAAACCGGCACCCATGCTTTGGGATGCAGAAAAACGGCCAAAATATGCGCTTTCCGAGAGCGTCATTTACGAATGCCATGTCAAGGGCATGACCGCACATCCTTCGAGCATGTCGGTTCACCCAGGTACATTTCTTGGCCTCTGCGACAAAATTCCGCACTTAAAACAACTTGGCGTGACCACAATCGAATTGTTACCTGTGGCGCAATTTAACGAATTGGAGCCACCAACGCTCATCGATCCGGTAACAGGCGAATACCACCGCAATTACTGGGGATATGCGACGATTGGGTTCTTTAGCCCGCATCAGGGATTTGCAAGTGACAAAGCGCCTGGCGCGGTTGTTGCCGAATTCCGGCAGATGATGAAAGCATTTCACGAAGCCGGGATCGAAGTGATTCTGGATGTCGTATTCAATCACAGCGGCGAAGGAAACGGAAACGGACCGACCATCGCGTTCCGTGGATTGGATAACAGCATCTATTATATGCTGGACGAAAAAGGCCGTTATGCCAATTATACCGGATGCGGCAATACAATGAACTGCAATCATCCGGTGATGAAACATCTGATCATCGAAAGCCTGAGATACTGGCTGGTCGAGATGCATGTTGACGGCTTCAGGTTTGATTTGGCAACGATTCTGGGGCGCTCGAATAAAGGCGAGTGGATAAATGATCCGAATCTGGGCTTGCTGAACGATATCGCAGTTGACCCGGTTTTGAGCGGCTGCAAGCTGATTGCCGAAGCATGGGACGCGGCTGGTTTGTACAAAGTCGGCGGATTTCCTGGTGGATGGGCCGAATGGAACGGAAAATTCCGCGACGATGCCCGCAGATTCTGGCTGATGGGAGATAATACCGCGCTCAATCTGGCGCGACGCATCGCAGGCAGCAAAGATGTTTTTGGCACCAAACAGGATACGACGCGCAGCATTAACTTTATCACGGCACACGACGGTTTTACGCTGCGCGATTTGTGCAGCTACCAGAAAAAACATAACGAGCGAAACGGCGAAAATAACCGCGACGGCAGCGACGACAATCTGAGCATCAATTTTGGTGTTGAAGGCGAAACAAGCGATCCCGAGATTATACGGAAACGCATCAGACACGCCAAAAATCTAATGGCGACGCTATTCTTGTCACGTGGAACGCCAATGATTCTGGGCGGCGACGAAATCTGGCGCACGCAGCAAGGCAACAACAACGGCTTTTGCCAGGACAGCGAGATTTCGTGGATTAACTGGAGTGAAAACGAATTGTCTGCGGAAATGCTGCGTTTTTGCACGATGCTGATTGCGCTGCGCAAACGATATAAAGCGCTGCGCCAGTTGATGTTCGCAGATCCCATGGTTTGCCGTCCGCGACACGACAACATTCGGTTTCATGGCGTGCGGCTGGAGAAACCCGACTGGACTGATTGTTCGCATTCGCTGGCCTTTGAACTGCTGGATTCGCCGGATGCGCCAAGGTTTTATATCGCCATGAATGCCTGGCGCGAGCCGCTTTCGTTCGATTTGCCCAGACGTGAGTGGCTGGATTTGATCGATACGGCGCGTCCTGCACCACTGGATATCGTCGCCCCCGGCGATGCAGAACATTACGATTCACTCAAGCTGGTCGTACAATCCGGCAGTCTGCGCGTGCTGATGTCGTATTAATCACCGCGAAATGCCCGAACGGGATCGAGGTGTGACGCATGATAGGCAGGGCGTGCGCATCCAGCCAGACAAAAGATGATGCCGCAGGCCAGCGCAGATGCGATCAGCATCGGCGTCACATCAAAAAATGAAGATGCCTGAATCGGCAGATTCGGAAGCAAATGCAAAACACCCCAGTTCACCACTGCGATCCCGGCCAATGCCAGCAAAATACCTGCACCTCCTCCAATCAGCCCCACGATGATTCCCTCGCCAAGAATCATCTGGGCAATATGATGTCTCGATGCGCCAAGCGCTCGCATCACGCCGAGTTCCAGCTTGCGTTCGGCAATCATCATAAAAAATGTCTGAGCAATATTGATGGCGCTGATCGTGACGATGAGCAGGCTAATCAGCGAAAACAGCATCGTCACAATGGTGATCATCAGGCCGATGCGATCTGCCTGAGAATGGCTTGCATCCAGCTCGAATCCGAGATCGCGTACCGCCTGTGTGATATGCGCAACATCGCTGTTTGAATGCGCCTCAAGAACAATGGAGTGATAGGTACGGCTTTGCTGTTCGCCGGTAAAATAGGCATTAAACCGGCGAACATAAGAAATCGGCATCGTGAATCCCAATGGAATTGCCCTGCTTGAAACGCCGACGCACTGCATCTTCCGGTTTCGGGGCTCACCTTGTTTGGCTTCGCCGAGATACGAATTGCCCAGCTCGACATCAAATATAAAGCCGATCAGCGCATCCGGTGTGAGTTTGGGCAATCGGACGCCCGTGCCATTTGAAAGCGCCGTCGTCAAACCGGAATTATACGCGTTGAGCAGAGACGGATGCACGACAATGGGAATCGGCATATCGCAGGTCTGTGTATCCTGGACACAATAAGTCGGCTGCGGACACTGATTCTGCGGACCTTTGGGATTGCAGGCTATTTTCTTGCAAAAACCGGCAATACACTGTTGCGCAGGCGGACATCCGACGGCTTCTCCCATGCCGGTGCCCATGCAACTGACTTCCGCATCCCAATCGCGAAATCGTTGTGGTTCCTTGAGATCCGTTGCCAAACTCGGTGAAATGCCATCTGCAATCACCTCCGCCCTGAAGTTCCGCCCCAAAATGGCCTTGCCGCCCGTAGCCCATGCCGGAAATGTCCATTTCATCTTGGGATAAATCGCGTCCACATGAGGAATATCGCTTAATTTGGCAACAGCCCGTTCGTTGAGTTCTGTAATCGAAAACCGGGTAAAACCAAAATCGTACTGTCTGGGTACAACTTCGAGTTGACGAATCGCAAAAAGATCTTCAAGAACAACGCGTTTGACGCCGGTTCCCAGCGCGACAAAAAACACGAGCGCTGCAATACCGACGATAAGCCCAATCGAAGAAACCATCAGGGTTCGACGGTTTCGGATAATATTTTGTTTGATGAGGGGAAAGATGCCCATAAAGGATTCCAGTATCTCTTATTTTTCACACAGCCGCACGCCATCTCTCGATGACCTGGAGCCAAATGCGTGTCATGCCGCATGGCAGCAATTTTGTCAACGATGCGAAAGTGGCTATGATCTGTCGGGCAGCAATCCGACCAGCACCAGTTTGCCCCACATCCCCATTGATGCGGAAAAATGCGCAAAAGCAACAGAAGCTCGCTATCAAGCCTCGGCACAGGGGTTACAGCTGACACGCGAAGCCATCGCGGCGTTTTATGAAAATCGCATCACGCCAGAGCGAATCCAGCTTTTCGCATCGACCAGCGAAGCGATTGGCGCATTGCTCAAGCTGTTTTGTGCGCCCGGCGACGAAGTCATTACATGCATTCCGACCTATCCACTGCTCGACTGCCTGACATCACTCGAAAGCGTGAATCTGCGCGAGATTCAGCTGCAGGATTGCGCAGGCATCTGGAATATCGACTTTTGGGCACTCGACCAGGTTTGCTGCGAAAAAACACGCGCCATACTCGCCGTCAGCCCCAACAACCCTACGGGACACTGCATTTCGTGCGCAGAAATCGACAAACTGGCGCAATTCTGCGCGATTCGCCATATCGTTCTGATTGTCGACGAGGTTTTTGCATGCTATCTGTTCAACGACACGACTGCCGAACCAATTCCGGCACAGCCCGCATGCGCCCGGTTTAACCAGGGGCTCGTCATCAGCCTGAGCGGATTGTCGAAGGTTTGCGGTCTGCCTCAACATAAACTCGGCTGGGCCTGTTTTGGCGGCGATCCGCAAGTCGTCGAAGAGGCCATGCAGCGTCTGAGCTTTATCACGGATTCGACGTTGAGCGTTTCGGGCTGGGTACAGCGCATGGCGCCTTATTTTCTGGCGCATCGTGACGCGTTCGCGGCCCCCTGTATTGAAAGAATCAGGCGAAATTACCGGATGCTGCGCGATTATGCATCGTCACACGACGTGCAGTGGACTGTGGACAAGGCCGATGGCGGCTGGAGTGTCTGTGTACGCCTGCCCGGGTGGGCCGATGACGAATCCGTCGCGACGTTTCTGGCGGAAAATGGCGTGCGCGTTTTCCCCGGCAGTTTCTTTGGTTATCGCAGCACACAGCCAACGTTGGTCGTGAGTCTGATTACCGAGCCGGACATCTTTGATGCCGGAATCGAAAAAATGGCGCAGTTGCTGGCGATATCATTAAATGCATAATGTGCGGGGCTATGTGGCATGCGCCACATACGCCCTCGCGGCCCGGCTATCTGCGATACGCCGGGCAAATGCTGCGTATTACATTAACTGCGGATCAACAAAAAAATGCGCGGCGTATGCAACGCATAGCCGCGCGGGGGCAGGCGCGTAACCGCAGGTGAGCGCCGTCGGGGGCATCCCCCGCTCAAATGTACACCACTTTATTTGATCAGCGGTACATCCTGAACAAGCATGCGATAAATCGTCGAACGATTTGACATCAAAGTCAGCGCGCCATCTGTAAGGTACGGAGCGGATGTAAAGTCGGAACCCGTTTCGACGATATATTTGGTGGTGCCTTCGCGTCGATCGAGTACCACAAGGCCCAAACGCTGGACTGTCGCATAAATCGACGATTTGCCGAGCTGGAGCGCAGAAATGAGCGCGCCGTTCTGAACCATATTCAGCCAGATAACCTGTCCATCGCTGCGACGCATCCGCATAATGCCATATTGGGATGACAGATAGAGACTGTCCTGAAAGGGAACGATCGATGTAATGCCCAGAATATCGCGCTGCCAAATGGTGTGGCCATCATCGAGAGCCAGTGCATACAACCCGCCCGACGAACTGGCGACATAGATGGTATTGTCGACGATAACCGGTTTGGTATCGAGATCCTTGAATTTTGCAGCAGGTGCGAGTTCACGACTCCAAACCGCAGTGCCATTGGAAAGTGCATAGGCGACGATATAACCATCCGAAAAACCGGCATAAATCATGTCTCCGGAGATTAACGGTGCTGCCTGCCCATACATGGCAAATTCCTGAGCCCGGGGCCGTTCGCGCCGCCATTTGAGTGCACCGGATTCGGTATCGAGCACAAACAGTCGATTGTTTGCATTGGTGCAGGCGACATATTCTTTTGTGGCGCTCAGTGAATTTTCAATGGATGCACCGGTATCATAACGCCATACCTCGGCTCCGGTCGATCTGGCGAGCCGTACGATTGTGCCATCATTGAGCCCAACGAATACGGCCTTGGATAAGACGACAGGCCCTGCCGTCACTGGCAGACCGAAATCGGCTTTCCACTTTGGTTTGGCCGTTTTTTCATCGATGGCAAGGACAATGCCACGCTGCGATACGGCATAAGTGACCCCCTGCACACTCGTCACACTGCCCAGCTCAAGCGGATTAGCCCCAAGCGCCTTGGGCGGATTGGGATCGAGCTGATATTGCCAGTCTATCGACATGTGATACTGCGCACTCTGAGGCGCGGTATCAACAGCCCTGTCGCCCGCAGCACAGCCGCCTAGCAGCATTGCGCCTGCAATCAGCGCAATATAGCCGTATTGCCTTAGGATCATTGTGCAACCTGTTGCTGTGGAATGTTCTGAACTTCAACGGGTTTCAGATGCGATGCGGCATCCGGTGTAAGAATGCGCAGTCTGGCCATGGCTTTTGCCTGATCATCCGGCTGATTGAACTGATTGAGCACGGCATCGTATGCCTGAATTGCCTTATCGACCTGGCCCATATTCTCATACAGGCGGCCTTTTTCCATCGTAATATAGGATGAAAACTTGGGATTCTTTGCCATCACCTGATCCAGAATGGCCAGTGCTTCGTCATATTTTTGCTGTCCAACAAGCGTTTCTGCTTTTCCGATCTGCCCAAACAAAGCCACATCCGCGTTCAACGACTTGGAAGTTTCATCATAAATGGCAGCCGCAGCGGCATCATCATTCAGTCTGGCTGTAACGCCGGCCAGCATGAGTTTTCCCGATTTGCCGACATCATTTTCCGCCAGTTCCGGCAAAGTCTTTTGCAAATGATCTTTGATGGCTGTAAACCGGATTTGATTATTCGGAACGACATTTTTCGGACGCAAAACGTCTTCAGCATTTGAAGCAATTCCCTGCATTTCCAGAGCAGCTTCGCTCTCTTTCGTGAGCTGTTCAGCTTCTTCTTTTGTCCGCGCCTGATAAGCCATGAAGACATCCGTAAGCTTGGAACTGCGTTCGGTTGCAACAGATTCACCGTAATAATGGACACCTACGAATCCAAATGCCACCAATACAACCACCGCTACGGCCAGAATAACCATACGGCGGTGTTCGAGTACCCACTGCATGATTGAGCCGGATGTACGGAGGAAATTATCGCTCATCTCGGGGACTTTGACATTCTCCAGATCGGGCGCTGCATCAGCCGGGGATCCAACGCCGGATCCATCAGGCTGTAAAATCTCATCGGGCTCAAGAATTTTCTTATCGTTTTCCTTGTCGCTTGCAACTTTTTTGCGAATTTTGATCGCCATATTTTCATCTCCTTATGCTGACGATTCAAACCGTCAAATAGCCGTTGTTTCTAAATCGATTTCCGTATCATTGTCAATTGACAATAAACAATTGGCCGGAGCTAAGGGTAACAATTCAAAAAGCCCGTAGGGCATTGGGCAAGTAGCCCCCGGCAACGCCGGGGGGAAAGGGCTGGAAAAAAGTTGAAAGAAAAGAAAGAATTGCATTGCCCCCGGTAGCTTACGCAACCGGGGGCTACTCGCCGTGAAGTCCTGACGGACTTCATTTGGCAACATATTTAAATGCTGTAACCCTGGACAATCATGCGGTTTAACTGTAGATTCCGCCCACTGCGCTCTCGGTGCCGAAGCACTCGGAACGAATCATGCACAAAACACGACCACAAACACGATTCAATCAAATTGCCGATGATAGATATCAAACCCATCACCAGTATTACGGACGATCCCGAAATCCATAAGGCTTTTGTGTCGGCCGTCGTTCAAAGCATCGAAACACATATCAAAAAGCTTGGCGTTATCAAGGGTCTCGTGATTCGCAATGCGTACGCCGCGGTAAAAGCCATTCGCCCGGGATATGTCGAGCATGTCATCGAGGTGCTTTCCCGCGATTATGTGCGCGAATTTGACGATATGCATCAGCAATATCGCGAAGAACAGCACCTGCCTGCCGAAAAAATCCAGCCGCTGACCGGATACATCCAGGCGCATCAACAGGATGCCGAAGAACGATTCTGGCGTGTGTCGGATGGATATGCCAAATCCAGATCCGGCACGTTCATCGGCAAAACGTATCAAGCGCTTCGTCCCCAGCTCAAATCCCATTTGCCCACGGTTTTTGAGGTCATTTTCACGCTCATAGATCAATTCACCGTGGTAAAGTCGTAAAGATCATGACAACTATTTCAGATTATATTGTTCTCACAGCCAGTAAAGCGCGGGAGGCTTCCCATGCGCTGGCGCGTTCAACTGCAGAACAGCGTATTACCTGTTTACACGAGATATCCTCACAGCTTCGCGCGCACAAAGCCGAGATTATCGCGGCCAACGGTATCGATATGGCCAATGCGCGTGAATCGGGACTTTCGGATGCCATGCTCGACAGGCTGATGCTCGACGAAAAACGCATCGAAAAGATGGCCATTTCGGTCGATCAAATCGCCGATCAGCCGGAAGTTGTAGGCGCAATCGAAGACGAATACACGCGTCCGAATGGCCTCAAGGTCGCTCGCATGCGCATCCCTATCGGTGTGATTGCCATCATTTATGAAGCGCGTCCCAATGTTACATCCGATGCTGCAGCGCTGTGTCTGAAATCGGCCAATGCTGTGATCTTAAAGGGCGGCAAAGAGGCATTTCAATCCAATACGACCATTGCGCATTTGATTCAGGATGCATTGCAGAATCAGGGGCTGCCGCGAGATGCGGTTTCTTTCGTAGAAACAACCGATCGCGAGGCCGTTTCGGTGCTTATCAGACAAAACGACTATGTCGATCTGCTCATTCCAAGAGGCGGCGAAGGATTGATTCGATTTGTGGCGCAAAACGCGACGATCCCAACGATCCAGCATTTTAAAGGCGTTTGCCATATCTTTGTCGAAAAAACAGCCGATATCGAACAAGCCATTCCCATTTTGCTCAATGCCAAATGCCAGCGGCCCGGCGTCTGTAATGCAATGGAAACGCTGCTGCTCGACCGGGGATTGCCCAAAGATGCGCAAAAAAAGCTGTTGCAGGCACTTGCCGATAACCACGTGGTTCTGCACGCGGATGATGCATTATGCCGGGATTTTGCTGAAGATTTTAAATCGATGGTACCGGCAACAGATGAAGACTGGCCCAAAGAATACCTCTCACTTGATGTCGCCGTTCGCCGTGTAGACGGCGTAGATGGTGCCATTGCGCATATCACACAATATACTTCGCTGCATACCGAATCCATTTTAACGAAAGATGACGCAGCTGCTGAAAGATTTTTGCGCGAAGTCAACAGTTCAACCGTATTGGTGAATGCATCGACGCGATTTGCGGATGGCGGAGAACTCGGACTGGGGGCCGAGATCGGCATTTCGACAACGAAACTTCATGCCTTCGGCCCAATGGGATGTAAGGATCTGACGACGCGAAAATTTGTCGTTCGGGGAACCGGTCAAATCAGAGTTTTATAGAATCACACTCGATATAATTCGTCTGGCGTCTCTCACCATATTTGCTGCATCCCGGCAAAGAATTGATATCCATCTGGTTGATAACCAACGGAAACGGCGCGCTGAAAACATATTCCGAATGATCTCTGCCCATGTAATTGATGGAATATAAAATGGGCAGTGGATCGCCAGGTTTGAGATATTCTGCGGGTGAAGCATGTACGCGGAATTCGTGAACGAGATCGTTTGGATCGGAGTCGTCCGGCGGATTGAACGCATAGGATATCACCCATTCAGGAGCCTGATGCACGGCATATTGACCATTCTTGACGCAGTATTCGACTTTAGAGGGTGCAATTGGCACATACTTGATATCGACCACAGTCGCAATCGTCTTGCGCCCATCGCGCAGAAGGCTTTCAACAGACAACATCGGACCTGTGGAGGAAAAGCTGTTGAGTGGTACATTGTCAAAGAATCCGCGTATTGTGCTCCGCTTGGCTATCCACTGTTTAATACAAGCGATTGCGATAAAATAAATCGGACAGGATAAAGCAACAATTATCAGCATCCCAAACTCACCATACTTCGCACGTGAAGCGAAGACACCGCCAAATATGCCCACAAAGATAAAAAACAAGCCACAGAGCAAATCGCCCAGTCCCTTTTCGGGAGAGTACCGGCCATGCACTTTGAGTTTTTCATCGAGCTCGGTCTTCTTTTCCAGATAAGCATCAGTATATTTTGATGAATCCTTACCAAACAGCAAATCGTCCGATGTCTGTTGTATCGCTGTAGATCTGTATGCAGAAGGACGTATTCGCGGTGTATTATCCGGCAAACGCTGCCAAATTTCTACATTTCCAGGCTCACCATAGCATTTTACATTTCGCAGTCTAAAATCATAATCGCTGTCAATCACCGAACGTTCCAGCGCATCGTCTCCAAAATCGTAGTGATCGGCCTGAAACATCGTAAATGCATAGTGAATTTCATCAAAATGATACAAACGCTTGCTGATATCGGGTTCGAGCATTCGGCGCAATACCTTGACAACAGCGACTGGCATAAACTGCATGTGCGGCTCGAACATCAGATAAAAATCTTTCATTGCCATATCTGCCGGAGAAATCCCGGTGATCAGATTGACCGCAACAGCGGCAAGTGCATAGTAATCACTGGCGACCGAAGGCTTGCCCATCAGCTGTTCGGGCGGCATAAATCCGTAGGTTCCAGCAACGGTCGAACCGCCGCTTTGGATCTGTGGATTGGCCACTGCGCCAAAATCGATCAAATAGACCTGGAAGTTGTCGCCATCCAATGGTTTGAGCAAAATATTTGAGGGCTTGATATCGCGGTGAATCACAGGCGGATTGTGCGAATGCAGCGCATTGAGAATGTTGAGCATCTGCAAAATGATGTCGTAGATGCGGTCGAGGGTAAACCGATGCCCCACCTTGAGTTTTTCGGCAAGCGTATATCCGGGAACATATTCCTGAACGATGTAAGCACAGGGCGGCGTATCATCGAGGCACTCAAATGCCTCGTAAAACCTTGCGATTCCAGGAATATTCAATGTCGCAAGCACACTGGCCTCACGCTGAAACAGCTCGTATTCTTTCCAGCTTTTAACCGATTCAATATTGAGTTTCTTAATCGCCACCAATTGCTGATCGCAATCGCGTTCGGCGAGCACCACCTCGCCCTGGCTGCCGCGTCCGAGCGATTTAATGGGCGTATAACCTTTAATATGACGATTGAAAGCCATTCTGGAGGCGGTCTGGGCACCATTGTCCCTCCGAATGTTGCCAACCGATGATGCGTTCTGATGGTTTTCCGGCTGCATTGCCGTCATGTTTGTCATGTCTGTCCCTAAACCTGTCTCAGAATGTCATGAAGCGAAAAAAAAGGCTATGTTTGACCAAGATGGATATAGCGTTCGCCCCCGATGTCGGGAAGTACAGGCTTATAGCTTGTAGTTGTCTGAGGCGCACCATAAGCCATAAGCTAAAAGCCGTGAAGCAAACGACTTTGCATTTTCATATCCACGATCGTTAAACAGAGCCAAAAAAAAAGCCCCTGCCAAAGCAGAGGCTATAAAGCGAGTTACGGGACTCGGACCCGCGACTTCCAGCTTGGGAAGCTAGCGCTCTACCAACTGAGCTAAACTCGCACGTGCGCGAAACCGCGCGGATTTGTGTATAGGGCAGATTACGCAGGGATGTCAAGGTTTTTGTAATTTCGGAATCGCATACGCGGCGTATCGCAGATAGCCGCGTTGGGGGGCGCGGCGTATCGCAGATAGCCGCGTTGGGGGGCGCGGCGTATCGCAGATAGCCGCGTTGGGGGGCCGCTGCCCCCCCACATTTTCCTAGACGAACGTCAGTAAAAATCGTAGAGTCGGCCGCCTTAATGCTTAAAATTGAGGCAAATATTCTGGAGAATGTGATGAATCTGAAATATGCACTCTTTTCGTGTGTGACAGCAGCAAGTCTGGCTGTAGCGTCGCAGGCAATGGCAATAGATGTCGATCTCAAGACGGTCGAAGTCACTGTGGTGATTGAGTCATCCGGCAAAACGACAGTCACCGATAAATTGAATTACAACATTCGCACTGGATCGATGGGCGGGTTTTACTTCCAAAACCCAGCACTAAAAAATATCAGGTTCCAAAAAGGCCATGTATCAAGTGGGAACCGAGAGCAAAAACTAACCTTTGCTTATGTGGGGACGAATCAATGGGATATCACGACAAACCCACGCATCTATTCCGGCGATTCGTTTTGGACATTCACGTACAGCGGCAACATCGTCCAGGACGGTTATGTTGGATTAACAACGAATTCCGAATACGGCGAGTTGTACTTTTTTGACTGGGCACCAGTGCAGTGGGATGAATCGCTGTTTTACCGGGATGTCAAAATTGTACTGCCCTATCCGGTTTCGGGACCCAAAATCAGTGACGATGAATTCTACCGATTTGCGGGTTACAAACGCACCGACAACATGAAATCCGGCAGCAAGGATGCGATCATTTTGACGGAAAAGGAGCTCAATGATCGCAACGAGATCGAGTATCTTGGTACAGATGTCGGTGGCGGGCGATATCTGCTCACGATGCAGGTGCATCAAACCCATGTCAAAGCGAAGGAAGCACAACCGATTAAATTCTACATCCGCCGAAAAGATATTCAATTTGACCAATACGCCGTCGCCCAAATGGTCGATACAGACAGCATAGACTATAAATATGGTGATATTATCTCGAATGCAAAGAGCGCCCTTTTGCTCTCATGCATTGCAGGCGCGATTTGTGGTGCGTTTGCATTTGCCGGTCGCAGACGACGTGAAAAAGCTGCGCGCAAGATTTTACGCGAAAATGAGATCTCCGTCGAGGTCTGGGAAGCCCCGGAAATGCTCGTCGGATCATTCCAGAAAAACGGCAAGATTGTTAAGGATCTGCATCCAATGGAAGTCGGACTGATTCTCGGTATGAAAATATCGGATATCATCGGCGCAATTGTACAATCGATGCATGATCAGCACAAAATCGTTCTGGTATCGCTCGAACCCATTCGGGCAATTCCCAAAGCCAATGCAGAACTCGATCCGTTTGAGCAGGCGTTCGTCGATATTTTTGATCCAACGGGTGCCATTGACGACGAAATGCTGCAGGATTTCCTCGAAAAAGTCCTGACACAGCTGCAAGAAAAAACATGGGACAGCGATCTCGAAGCCACACGCGCATATTATCTCGGTCTGATGTATAAAAATCCGAATGAAACGCGCCGCGCCAATCTCGATTATAACGATCCCGAATCGCCCAATTATCAGCCATTCAACCTCGATACGCACGACAGAGAATACTATTGGCAGAACCGCGCCTACTGGAATTATTATAATGGTTATATCGTTGGCACAATACATTACAATCATGGCATTTCATCACAATACAACACCGGATATGCGAGTTTCCTGCAGTCATCGGCATGCTTTAATGGTTGCTTTGCTCAGCCGGATTTATCGGGTGTCTGTCACTCTGCCTGTCATTCCGCATGTCATTCGGCATGTCACTCTGCCTGCCATTCCGCATGCCATTCAGCCTGTCACTCCGCATGCCATTCGGCATGTGTCTCGGGCGGTGCCCACTAATCGTATTATGGAATCGAGGTAAATACAATGTTATCAGTTGCCGAAATCATTTTACGCATCGCCATTATTATGGTCGGTATCGCCCTTCACGCCCTTTTTCCAAGCAATATCATTACGATTATTATTGGCATTATTCTCATCATTTGCGCACCAATCGGAATATATCGCCACTATGAACACCGCATCTATGAAGATCCATCCGATGTCACAACTGGCGAATGGCGAGATTTTCCAGAAGCAAAACTCAAAGAACTACTCGAACTCATCCCGCATGTCTCAAAAGTTTCGAAAGGCGGTGCAGGTAAATACGCCATTGACGCTGGTGCAATTCTAACTTTCTGCGCCATTAGCTTCGTCGTGATCGCAAAAGGTGGAATCATTATCTTCTTCCTCTTTGATATTCCAGTCATTCTCATAATCGATTTGTTTATCCTTCTTTTTGCCATCTACAGGCTCTTTGGCGGATCGCTTAAAGCGCACCCCGTTTCGCTGCAGGCCGATGCACTTGAGCTTTTTCTGGGATACAAGTTTCCTAATGGATTCACGAAAAAATTTCAGGCGCATATCGTCAAAGATATCAACGGCGATCCCGATATTCTCAATGTCCGCATGCAGATCCAGCCCAACAATCCGATCTCTGGTCTGCTCTGCATGATGACAACGATTTCCCGCACCGATGTTCAAGGAGTGAATTATCCTTTCGCCTATTTTGTCATCGTTTTCGGCGGCAAGACACTAGCCAGTCAATCCAGCCAATTTAGTAATGGTCTTCAAAAAATACTGATTGGTTCCGAATATCATCTTGAAACAAATATTAACGATGACAATTCGGTATTTGTCATCGTGCCGAATAAGCCCAAATACAATACAGATTCCGCAGACTGTGCTATATTATGTGAGATCATAGCTCAATGCTGTATGCTGTGCGAATCTTGTCGCGATGAGATCGAGATGTACGCAGTTGCCCGAAATAAACGATAAAGTTGTATACAGCGCAGGTCCGGTGCATCGCGCCTGGATACTGCACAAGCGTTTTAATGGATTTTGCATGGCGCTTATCGCTTATCGTTTCGGGATAACCGGATGCAGGATAGGCGATACACCATAAAGCTATTTTAGAAGAACTGAACGAATCATAATGTCCATATTTGAATTTTTTACGCTCCTCGGAGGCGTGGGGCTCTTTTTATACGGCATGTCCATCATGTCGACCGGTCTTAAAAACGCTGCAGGCGAGAAACTCGCATCGATTCTTGAGCATGCCACATCCAACCGATTTGTTGCTGTTTTTGTCGGCATCCTCGTCACCATTCTCATTCAAAGCTCATCGGCCACCGATATGATGGTGATCGGCTTTGTCAATTCGGGCCTGATGACGCTCGTTCAAGCCATTGGCGTCATTCTGGGAGCCAACATCGGCACCACCGTCACAGCCCAGATCACCGCATTCAACCTCGGTCTGTATGCGCCCTTGATCCTGTTCGTCGGCTCATGTATGCACCTGTTTCTCAAAAAGAGCACGACCAAACATATCGGCACAATTATCCTTGGCTTCGGCATGCTCTTTGTCGGCATCGCCATCATCAAAACCGCCATTGCGCCACTCGCTCAAAGCGCCGAATTCATCCATTTCCTAAAAAACCTCGACAATCCGGCGATCGCGGTCATTTTCGGCGTTGCATTTACCGCATTGCTCCAGAGCTCATCGTCATCAACCGTTATCTTCCAGACTTTTGCTATCGAAGGTCTGCTCACGTTCGAAATGACGGTTTATCTCATCATTGGTGCTGCGATCGGCGCTGTCATGCCCAACTTCCTCGCCTCCCTCACGACCAACCGCAACGGCAAACGCACGGCGCTGCTCAATCTGCTGTTCAATCTCATTCGAGCCGCATTGCTCATCACGATCATCAACATTTTTCCGCAGTTTCTGTCGTGGATTCAAAGCCTTTCGCCAAATGATGTCGGCCGCCAGATCGCAAATGCGCATACGATTTTCGCCATCGTCGCCGTTTTGATGGTGCTGCCCTTTACAAAACGTCTGGTGCATCTCACCCAGATGATTCTGCCCGTCAAACCCGAAGAAACGCGCAAAATCCGCGATCGCCAGCTGCTGTATATGGTCAAAAATGACAAACTGCCCGCAGCCATGGCATTGCAACAAGCCAAACTCGAAATCGTCCGCATGGGCCGTATCGCACGCGACAACATGAAACTCGCCATCGACTGCTTCTTTAACCCAGATCCCAAACTCGCCGAAGAAGTTGAAGACGTCGAAGACACCATTAACTATCTCAACCATGCGATTACCGACGCGCTCGTTGGATTGCGTGCGCTCGACATGTCTCAGCGCGAACTCAACCGCGTCTCGAAGCTCATGATGGTCGTCACCGATATCGAACGACTCGGCGATCACGCTGAAAATATCGTCGAATACTCAGCGCAGCTCAAGAAAACACACATCTCCGAAGACGCGCGCAAAGACCTTGAAAAAATCGCGACGGCCTCGATGGTAACGGTCGATCAGTGCCTGTTTATCTTTGAACACGAAAACTTCGATCTGCTCCAGCAAGCCGAGGCCAACGAACAATACGTCGACGCGCTGCAAATCAAAATCGTCAACAACCACCTCGATCGCCTGCTGCATTCCCAATGCGAACCGCTCGCGGGCGTCATCTTTACCGATATGGCCAGCGATCTCGAACGCTGCTCGGATCACGCCATCAATATCGCATTCTCGCTGCACGACTACGATTATCTGGCCAATCACGTTTATACATTGAACTGATGGGCGCACGGCTATTGGCCGCGTCGCGCCCAATACGCCGATGCTGCGCGGCTATTGGCCGCGTCGCGCCCAATACGCCGATGCTGCGCGGCTATTATCATACGCCGCGCAAAAAAAAAGAGACGTGTCACGACACGTCTCTGCTCGCTATCGGCCTGCGGCCAATACACTCGCTATTTTCTGGCCTTTGGCGCGACTTTACCTGTGAACTTTGTATAAAAAACCGGCGTCAACCAGATCGTCTGATTCTTAATCACCGTGATATCGCATTTATCAGGCAGGAAGTTGACTTTGAATGTATTCTCACTGATTTTGGTATCCGGCGGTGCCTGCGTCGTACATTTGATATCGAAATCGCTGTTGAGTCTCGCATTCGCAACGATATAGGCTGGATGCCAATCGCCTTCATAACAGAAAATGCCCTCAAGCAAGCTCTTGTCCAGTGCATCCGTCATGCCTAACACATTCATGGACTCTGTACCAGCAGCAGCGGTCATGCCGTATGTCACGACCGAAACGCGTTTTACAGTGCATTCGCATACGATACCTGATTCAGCGCGCAATGCCGCCAATTTTTTCTCTTCGGCTGCACGCCGTTTTTGCTCTCTGCGTTCTTCCCATTCGAGCATCTTTATCCGGAAATCCCGACGCTTATCCAAACGCCATTGTTTAAAAGCCAGATTGGTATTGTGCATGCGCGAACCAACCTTTGTGCGTCTGAACCAACGGCCAAGTCGCGTACGTGCCGGATAATCCACGACAGAATTCCCAAATTGAATGGTGCGATATTTCTTGGACAATTCTCGCGCTTCGTAAATGGCTTTACGCAACGCTTTGATATCTTCGTGACGATGTTCGGGATTGCTGGCCAGCATCTTATCCAGCAGATCAACCATGGGCTTGGTCGTATTCGGTGCTTTTTCTTCGATCACCGGATGAAACTTCATCTGAAACAGCTCGACTGGGATCTCGTATGGAAATACGCCGGTTAACAGGTGAAGCGCCGTTGCTCCGAGGCCATAAAAATCCGAACGCACCGATACTTCGCCCTGAAGCTGTTCGGGTGCCATATAGCCAAACGTTCCCGCGATCGTCGATCCACTCGACTGTTTGTGCGCATTATCCACCGAACCAAAATCGATCAGCCATACCCGCGTTTCGTCGTGCTGGTGATCTCTTGGACAATACAATATATTGCCAGGTTTGATATCGCGGTGAACAATTGCAGGAACATACTGCGTTTCCAATGCAAGCAGGATTTCACTCACTTTTTCGATAATTTCAAAAACCTCATCCTCGTCAAATATTTTGCCTTCGTCGAGCAATTTTTCGAGTGATGGATAAGGAATGTATTCCTGAACAATATAACTGGTCAGATCCTGCGTGATATTTTTATAGAAAACGGGGACACCTTTGACGCTCACCGACTGCAACACTTCGGACTCGCGCTGGAACAACTCAAATGCTTTGAAATCCTCGACAAATTTGAGTTCCTTAATTGCGACATTCAACGCGTTTCGACGATCTTTGGCCAGCCATGTACGGCCATTGGCGCCCTCACCAAGCAGCTTCACATAGCGGTAATCCAGATTGAGAATCTGCGGCGTGACGATCTCGATTTCTTCTTCGGAGGCTGCATCTTTTTCTCCATTCGAAGAATACTTTGATGCCTGCAAATTCTGCGATTCGTCGTTCAGATCTGTATTTTCGGACAATTGATTATTTCTTAATGCATCGGTCATTATCTAATCCCCTTTGTGCGGCAATACAGATTTACTTTGTTTACAAGCGTCGTTTGCGTCTGTTCGATCTCTTTAAACGGGAACGGATACGGAATACTCATCACGTCGGAATTATCCTGCGGATTGATATAATATAAAATGGGGATAGGCGTTCCGGATTCCAAACCCTCCGTCTGATGATTGTAGATCGTGACCTCATGCACCAAATCGTCAGCACTGGCGTCATCCGGTGGATTAAATCGGTATCGCAGTCTGAACGGTACGCGGGAGATTGAAACGATTTCTCTGTTATAAGAAAACTCGCGATATTTCTCGGGTACCGGGATATCATCAAAATCGACAATCGTTGCAATGGCTTTACGCCCAAATTTAAGCAGCGTCAGAATGGGAATATCATCCAACTGCTCATAATCGCATACCATAGATAACATCTCTGGCGTCTGGGCGTTTTTGTATTCATCCAGACTCACCTTAATCTGCTTGCGATTTTGACGAATGTGATTCAGATTGATGATTAAATCAATAAAACAGACGAGCAGATAAACCAAACCGACCACGAGCGCAATCACCAGCAAAAACCAGAATACGGTGCCGTCGCGATGGAAAAACCTGCTATCAGACCCGCCAATTAGAATTAAGGCGATCAAACCGATGCTTAGCAGAACGATTCCGCCTTTTACCAGGTGGGATTTTATCCTGGCGGCTGATCGCTTATTGTCGTCTATTTTGGTCAGATTGATGACGGTATTGGCAAATGCATCCGGCACCAGGCGCGGCATCGTTTCACTCAATTGCATCCACAAATCCAGATTTCCCGGTTGATTGAATGCATTGACATTCGACAGCTGCTTATTCACCAGGTCTTCGGCAAGTGCCTCTTTTTCATCGCCAAAGAGATAGATATCGTTGGCAAAATTATGGAAGATCTCTTTGAGTTTTTTGTAATTACAAAGCCGCGTTTCTGGCTTTGGATCGAGCATCTGATGCAGCACCGAGACGATGGGTCTGGGCACATTTTCGAGATGCGGATCAATGATGAGGCGGAAATCTGCTACGCGCATATCTGCGGGTTCCACGCCGCACAGCATATAAACGATGGTTGCGCCAAGCGAATAGATATCGCTGGCAGGACATGGCCGTCCGACGAGCTGTTCGGGGGGCATGTAGCCATACGTTCCGGCAACCGTCGATCCGCCTTTTTGAACGGTTGGGTTGGCAACCGCACCGAAATCGATCAAATAGGGATCAAAATCGTCAGAATCCGCCATCGGCTTCATAATGATGTTGTTCGGCTTGATATCGCGGTGGATAATCGGTGGATTGTGGGCATGCAGCCGTTCGAGCAATCCAACCAAATCGTAGGCCATCTTAAAAATACGGCTCACGGTAAAGCGGAATCCGACTTTGAGCATATACTGCAGCGATCGGCCTTCGATGAGCTCCTGAACGATGTAGGCTGCCGGTGCTTCGGGATTCAGAAATTCCAAAGCCTCATAAAACTCGGCCACGCCATGCTCGTGGATCTGTGAAAGTACATCGGCCTCGCGATGAAACAAATCGTATTCTTTCCACGTATTCACCGAATCAATGCGCAATCGCTTGATGGCAACAATTTTTCCATCCGACAGGCGCTCGGCCCGATACACATTTCCCTGCGTTCCGCTGCCCAGTTTCTCGATAAATCGATACCGATCTGCCAGATCATGCGGTGTCTTGACCTTTTTGCCATCCAAAGCCAAAGGATCCGCTTTTTTTTGTCTTTCTTCCATTTTGCTTTCCTGTTCAAAAGCCGTAACTGGCTTATACACAACATCTGTCTACCACAAGTCGAACGAAATCGCTATGGGAATGCGACTTTTATTGATTAACGGCGTTGCGATTCAGCCCAATGCCAAGAACGCCGTTAGGCGTTCAACATCCATAGCCCCCGGTTGACACGTAGCGACTACCGGGGGATCAAAGCATCCCACACTTCTTGTCCCAATTTTTTGCCAGCCCAACAGGCTGGCAAAAAACTGGGAGAAGGAGAAAATGCCGTGGGATGAGCACTATGCGCCACACGATTTACCAGCCCCACCCAAAAGTAACGAAGCCGTTACCAAACACCCAATAAAAACACTTGCATCCCCTTCGCCAACTCACTAAAATCTTTACGGCTTAGGGTGCGCATGTACCCGATTTATCTGTATTTTCGAACATTTTTGGGGAACTGAGATATGAAAAAATATTGGTTAATCGCAATCGCCGTCACCTTGATGGGATGCGATGAAGCAAACTATGATTATAGTTGTAAACTTGATCAGGATTGTACGTCAGGCAAATGTGAAAATGGAAGGTGCGCTGAAGATAATACGACAACGCCAACAGAGCCCTCAAAAGTGTGTGAAAGCAAAGATTATGTCTTGGTTTGTAATGGGAATAAGATTGATTTGAAATGTGGAGATAAACCGATAGACGATGAGATTATAGATTGCGGCGAGAATACAACTTGTTATGACAATGATGGGAAGGAAAACGCAAGGTGCATAGAATCACGACCGACTACAGATTGTCCTGATGATGATTATATATTTGAGTGTTCTGACGAGAATAGAATTGCAATGAAGTGTGGTGAAACTGGCGAGCCAATTGAGATAGCAACATGCGAAGGAAAATGTAACGTTTCAGATAACAAAGCAAGGTGCGTGAATACGGAAACACCAGCACCGAGTTGTAGCAAATGTCAATTGTCATGTGAGGACAATGCTCTTATGGCAAAATGCGAAGAGGGGGGGGGGGCTATACTACTTAAGACATGCGATAAAAAATGCAATGTGGATAGATGCGTGGAATGCTTAGATGAGAAAGATTGTATTGACAACGAAGATGGAGGAATTTGCAATGCTGAAATTGGAAAATGTGTGCAGTGTGTGAATAATACAAATTGTGACGCTGGAAAGATTTGTGAAAACTTTAAGTGCCAATCGCCTAATATAACTGATTTTTGTGAAAATGGCGTCATATGGAAAGAATGCTTTGACGACGGTTATCTATATAATATGTGTACTGTTAATGGTGAAAAAACAAAGATTAATATGGTTTGTAGATGTAATCATGGTGAAGAAAATGCCCATGATGCTAACTGTTCAAGCGCAGCGCCGCTTATTAAATATGAATGCACCGATCCAAACACACTATCAATTTCAATTAGTGGTCTTGATATAGAGCCTAAATCAATTAGTTGCCCTTGTGCAACAATCAATGGTATCGATACGTGTGTTCAATGTAATGATAGCAATGAATGTCTATTTGGGGATTGCGTGAATTACAAATGCGTATTGAACGCAGATTGCACCACTGGTTCTACTCAATGTAACGGCAGCAAGATTCAATCTTGTTTGAATGGAAAATGGATTGATCTTTATGATTGCAATAATATTAACTTTGATTGTTCTGACGGATCTGGAGTAGCAAGATGTGTAAGAAAAGCAGATAATCAATGCAATCTTTCGGACTTTAATCTTGTTTGTGATACTTCAACCAATAAACTATCGATTAAATATGAGGATGTTTCTGTGGATTGGGGAAAAGAAATTTGTGATTGTAATCCAAACGATTCGCCAGCTAAATGTTTGCCAACTTGCAGCGTTCCTGGGGTGAGGACTTGTGCTGATGGATTTCTGTATGAATGTCTGGATTCAAATATACAAATAGTGAAAGAATGCGAGTGCAAAAATAATGTGGCATGTAAAAATGAAGCGTGTCCTGATGGCGCTAATCGAGATGGTGTGACGTGTATTAATAATCAGGGAAGTGGTGCCGTTTATACATGTAGCGCTGGTTTGCTAACTAATTACTCTATATGTCCTGATGGATCATCATGCCGAAATAAAACAGAATGTGGCAATTGTAAAATTGGACAACAATGGTGCAGAGAGCCTGATACTAATCAGAAACCATCTTTGTGTACATGTCAGAATGGTATAGAAATGTGTGAACCTAAGGATGCGTGCATTAACAAAACTTGTTCTTCATGCGAACTAACTTCTGGGTTACCGATAAGACCATAAAATTTTATTTAAAAATTAATACCATTTAGATTCATTCTGATGAGGGGCATTATTTCTAGTCCCCCCCCCAATCATTGTAGAGACGTTCCGCGGAACGTCTCTACCACCACGCCATCCCATATTCCACCACGCCATCCCTGCATGCCGAATGCCATTGCGCGGCGTATCGGCAACGCCGATAGACGCGCCCCGCGAGCCGTATGGGCGGCCCAATGTGGCCGCCCATAGGCGAGCGCCCCGGCGGGGCGCTATGTGCGTAGCCGTGGGCACCGCGGGTGCCCGCGTGCCGTATGCGCACAGCGCATAGGCACGCCATCATGCCATATCATCATATGATGTGTGCCGTATGGGCGGCCGATGTGGCCGTCCATAGGCACGCCCCTCAAAAAACAAAAAAAATCAAATTTTTGGGGTTGCCGAAAAAAAAATGTGCTTATACTGCGAGGCCGTCGGGCAACCCCCGTGGGATTGCGTTGACATCGGAACAATTTTAGGTCTATAGAGTTTCGCGCGACGGAGCGGCAAAAATGGTTTTGTCGGTCGCGCAGAAATCATCAAGTTGGAGGATAATTTATGACCATCAAAGTTGGTATCAATGGTTTTGGCCGTATCGGTCGTATGGTTTTCCGTGCTGCTGTCAAGAGCTTCAGCGACATTCAGATCGTCGGCATCAATGATTTGC
>JAEEGL015795376.1_pt1 | contig 72648 bp, 42 predicted proteins | sample 9134231 | NCBI WGS metagenome assembly JAEEGL01 (sample SAMN16246548, study PRJNA631951) | gut metagenome | biome: gut microbiome; feature: rumen; material: fiber-attached | host: Bos | place: Iran: Karaj | collected 2018-10 | reverse complement strand
CAAGTACACTTTTGGCCAATTGTTTTGCCGTTGTTGTCTTGCCACACCACTTGGGCCCTTCAATGAGAACGGCACCTTTTCCAAGAACCTTACGTTCAAGAAGTCTGTCTGCTATTCGTTGTTTATACTTTACCATTACATTACTGTCTAGGCCGCAAAGATACAACTTTTATAGCAAACCACCAAAGGAAAATGAGTGTTTTCGGTGATTTGAGGATATTTTATTCGGTGATTTGAGGATATTTTATTCGGTGATTTGAGGATATCTTATTCGGTTTTCTGTGGAAATTCCATTCGGCGAATCATGGAAAGGATTCTTATAGATTATAGTCTGTTGGTGCAAAAGAAACGGTTCAATCCCAATTGTCATGGCTGGAAGCGAATCGAAAGAATCCCATTCCCTTGACGGATGAAGAGCAGAACGCAGCCATTCTTGCCTCGCACAAGAGAAAGCCAGACAAGCATGAATCAAGGGAACGGAGTTTTTTTGATTTGTTTTCCTGATAATACTGTTGGAAAGATATATTTGAAACATACTCCCTTTGTACCCACTATTCAAATTGACCTACGACCGCTACTGTCGGAAGTTTTCGGAAAAGAAGTGTTTTTTCTCTGACTTTTTTTGTTTCTATCCATAAAATGACTACATTTGCACAGTTGAAATTTGTTTTGAAAATCCCCCTTTAATGTTCAGACTAAAGGAGAGAAAATACAATAACGTGAGAAAGCATCTATTGGTCTTTGCCTGTATGATGGCAGTCATCCTGCAAGCAGAAGCACAGGAGTATTCCCCTCCTGCTTCTGATTTTGCCCGCCTTTATGTGGGGGCTGTTGAACAGCAATATGAAACATGGTTGTGGCACGATGTCCCCTATTATCGAGGCGACACACGTATGTATGATGGCCGAATCAGCTATTATGGTGTGGTCTATGATCACGTACAACTGCGTTATGACCAACTGAAGCAGTGCGTTGTGGTGCTTTCTCCTGAGGAAAAAATCGTTTGCCTGCCAGAGCAAATATACGTTGACTGGTTTGAGATGGATGGTCACAGATATGTGCATGATCCTGTGGATCGTTCACGATATGCGTACCTGCTTAGTGATGGAAGCACCAACGGCATCCGACTATACCATAGCGAGTGGAAGGTTTATGATGGAGAGAGAATCTTTGGAAGAGACAAATATCAAAAGGTGCTGAGCACAGAAGAGCAATATACGCTCATTACTCCTGACGGAGGAACGCATCAGGTGAAAAGTTTGTCGGATGTGACAAAACTCTTTCCAGAACAAAAAAAGCAGATCAAGCAGTTTGCGAAGAAAAACCACCTGTCCTTCTCAAAGAGCGAGCGCGAGAATAGCCTTGTGCAAGTGGTCAAGAGTATATCGGGCACTCCGATACTTGAACCGAGTGAGCCCGAGCACCATGATGCTTTTCGAAATCATGTGGCGTTGCCATCTGATGCGACCCATCAATCCTCACCCTCAACGGTGACCATCGATACAGAACAACTTATTGCCGGAATTCCGGTTCTTGACAACGACTCCATCGCATTGACAGCCGCTTCTACGACGACACGGATCTATTCTGTGCCAGGTGTGAAGAAAGCAAGGGCAAGTATTGCCGATGACCAGGAACTTGACGAGATTGTCGTTGTCGGTGGGCGACAGTCGGCTGTCAGCAACATGATGATGGGCTCGGAGAAGTTCAAACCACAGCTGCTGAAGAACATACCATCTGCCTTTGGCGAGTCGGATATTATGAAGATCGTGCTCACGCTGCCAGGAGTCACAACAGCAGGCGAAGCTTCAAGCGGGTATAATGTGCGAGGTGGCGCTACAGACCAAAATCTTATATTATTCAACGGGGGCACTGTTTTCAATCCCTCACATCTATTCGGACTTTTCACATCGTTCAATTCAGATGCCGTGGAGGATGTGGAGTTGTACAAGTCAAGTATCCCCGTGGAATATGGCGGCAGGATCAGCAGTGTGCTGAGAGTGGCCTCAAAGGAGGGTAACATGCAGAAAATCACCGGTTCGGCAAGTATTGGCGCACTTACCAGTAAGGCAAACCTTGAGATTCCGATTGTCAAGCAACATGTGTCACTGTTGTTGAATGGCCGCACTACGTATAGTGACTGGATTCTCAAAAAACTGCCGGAGAAGAGCGGCTATAAGAATGGTACTGCCAACTTCTATGATTATGGTGGTGTGCTGACATGGAAGCCCAACAGCATGCATCGGCTCAAGGTTTATGGATACTGGAGCCAAGACAAGTTCTCTTTCAGCACACAGGATAATTATGGCTATCAAAACCGTAACTACTCTGTGGAGTGGCGCTCCATCCTGAATGAAAAGGTCACGGCCACGCTGTCTGCCGGTCTTGACCATTACGACTATTTTAATGAAGACATGAGAACGCCGTCTATGGCTGCCCGCCTGAGTTTCGGCATCGACCAGACATGGGGCAAGTTGCATATTCGACACCGACTATCTGAGAAGCAGCTTCTCACCTATGGCCTCTCCATGCAACATTACAATGTGCAGGCGGGAAAGTATGAGCCTGTGGGTGAGAAATCGCTCATCACAACGAATCAATTGCAAAGAGAGAAGGCGTTGGAAAACGCAGCATACCTTGACTATGAGCGTTCGCTCACCGACAAGCTTTCGGTTTCGGCCGGTCTGCGCTATTCTATGTTCCATGCGCTGGGTCCTCGTGACGTGAATGTCTATGATGCCGATGAACTCCCGTCAGAGGAGACGCTGCTGGAGACACGGCATAAAACAGGCGTCATCAAGACCTATCATGCGCCGGAACTGCGTCTGTCGGCTCGCTATGCCATCAAGGAGAACCTCTCACTGAAGGCAGGGTTCAACACCATGCAACAATATATCCATAAAGTGTCGAATACGTCTATCATGTCGCCCACAGACATGTGGAAACTCTCCGACGTGAATATCAAGCCCCAAAAAGGCTGGCAGTTGGCAGCAGGTATCTATCACGAGACAGAAGGCAAAGAATATGAGTTCTCGGCAGAGATGTACTATAAGCATATAGACGATTATCTCAACTATCGCAGTGCTGCTGTCCTACTGATGAATCCTCACCTCGAGACCGATGTCATCTCCACCAAAGGACAGGCATACGGCTTGGAGTTTCAGGCGAAGAAACCTATAGGCAAACTGAATGGATGGGTGAGTTACACATTCTCACGCTCTCTGCTCCGTCAGGATGACAAACGGGTGGCCATGCCTCTGAACGATGGCGACTGGTATCCTTCAGAGTATGACAGACCTCATGAGGTGAAGGCCGTGCTCAATTACAAGTTGACCGAGCGGTACAGTTTTTCCAGCAACTTCAACTATGCCACTGGCCGACCGACGACATTGCCTGCCGGGAAATATTACGATTCATACAGCCAGAAATACATGCCTTACTATACAAACCGCAACACCTACCGCATACCTGACTATATGCGTCTGGACCTTGCATTCAATATAGAACCCACCCATAAACTGACCAGCTTTCTTCACACATCGTTCTCCATAGGTGTATACAATGCTTTTGCACGCAAAAATGCCTATAATATCTACTATGTCACCGAAGGTGAGGAAATAAAGGGGTACAAACTGTCTGTGTTTGGCACTGCCATTCCTTATGTCTCACTTAATATACGGTTCAACTAAGATATGATGAAACTGCTCAAAACACTATATGCTGTGTTATGCCTGACGATGGGGGGATGCATGCTGTCAAGTTGTATTGAAGAGTATGAGGCAGACATCTCCGCTGATGATTCCGGCTTGCTCGTTGTTGAAGGCACGATATGCGCAGCACAAATGAATCAGTTCTCCCTGTCGCTAACGAAGGCCCTAAATTCTCCCGATACCCCTCAAATGGTAACTGGAGCAACGGTTTCTGTACGCGGGAGTGACGGCTCTGAATATCCGACGCAGGCAACTGATGGCTATTATTCCTGTTGGATTGACGCCCTCTCTCCTGATGTGGAATATTATCTGCATATCGAGACCGATGGCGAGGTCTATGAATCAGACCCACAGAAACCCCTTCGTACCGAGAAGATAACAGACATCAAGGGCGTGCAGAGCACACCTGACAGCCCAATCGACGTACTAGTCACACCTGCCGAGCCCTTTGAACGTGACCATGCCAATTACTATTCGTGGACATACGATGAGACCTGGCAAGTGTATCCGGACTACAGGACAACAATGTATTTCGATACTGAAAAAAAAGAGCCCGTCTATAAGGATATCTACCACTTTCCGATGTGGGGATGGGTAGACGCGACGGGCTCAACGATGGCGGTCGGTGCCAGCACTGGTTACGACGGCCAGCATATCCGTGATTTCAAGATCTATGACATCGACCGTGGCGACGTGCGCATGTATCACCGATATAGCGGTCTGGTCCATCAGCGGGCCATCTCAAAGGCAGAATATGAGTATGAACTTGCACGGCGTAAGGCAGGTTCAGAAATGGGAGGCTTGTTCACCCCCCTGCCGTCAGCCCTGCCTACCAATATCCATTGCCTCACGTCGGACAAGCATGTGATAGGATTCATTGGCTGCTCTTTGAATACGAGCGAATATAGGTTCTTCCTCAATGGTGAAGAATATGCTATCCGCCGTCCCACGGGATCGGATACCCGCGTATGGCTCGATAACCCTACGATGGATGCATGTTGCCGAATGGTAGAGCAAGGCATGTACCTATGCGAGTGGATTGTTCCTGAGATGTCGATGGATGGTAAGCTGCATGCCGTATGGGCGTTCCTACATCAACTCGATGTCAGATACGGCTATGAAGGTGCATATATAAAGGAGCCCGATTTCTGGTCATTGAATGAAAACGTAAGTTATTAAGATGAAAAGCAGATTGTTTACACTAGCAGTGGTGGTGGCGCTTTCCTTGAGCAGCTTTGCTGCGAGCGTTGAAACAGACCGCGCATGGTATCTTGCCGGTGAGGCGATGAAAGTGAACGTGGCTGCCGACAATGCCTCGATCGTCTATGCTGAGTTGTGTGACATGCATGGCTTGGCGGCCGGTGTCGTGATCAGTCTGAAACAAGGAGAGGGGACTGGCACGATGCAACTGCCTTCCTTCCTCCACAGCGGCTACTATGTGCTGTCTGTCTATACGCGTGACAATACTCAAGTGTCTCACCGACTAGTAGCTGTCGTCAATCCGCTTCGCAAGAGTGTGGACGACGATATCGAATGGGTGCCGGATGACAGTTGCTGGGCAGCGAGTAAGGGAACCGCTGACTTGATAGATGAGAAAGGACTTGATGTGCCTGAGACGGATGGCCATATCATCAAGGCCCGTGTAAGGAATGTAGGTGATGGCTATGCGTTGAAAGGCAGTCAGATACGTCCTTCACTGAGCATCGTAGGGAAACAGATACATTATTTTGAGGGGAAGATGGTGAATGACTCCATGGCCGTCTTCAACACCTATGGGGTACATGGCAAACTGCCGCTGGTGCTCTCCGCCATGTCGTCCACGGACGTGAGTTTGCCTATCGAAATGGTCAGTCCTTTTGCCACCTTGCTCCCGAGGCGGCTCCCACATCTTGTGTTTCATTACCAGCGCCATGAGGTAGAAGCCCGCTCCCTTGACATGCAGCGGCACCAGATGGCCATCGCACCAGCCAAACGTGAACTGCAATTGGGGCAACTGGATGACGACACGGCAGTAGAAGGCGTGTCATTGGACTACGACGAAACACTGTTTGGCACCAAGCCCGACATCACCTATAATCTTGACGAGTACCGCCAGTTTCTTACAGTCAGGGAGGCGCTGCTTGAGTATGTGGCTACTGTGGTGAGAAAAAAAGTCAATGGCGTGACACGTCTGTTTGTGCTTAGAGAACAGGAGCACAATGAAAGTTCATTACCCACATTGGTCCTGATCGACGGCATGCCAGTGAGCGACACAGAGCAATTGCTCAACTATGATGCCCGCCGGCTGCACTATATCAACATCTACGGTGGACAGTACACATTTGGCGATGGCATCTATAATGGCATCATATCATTTGTCACTCGCTCAGGACGACTTACCAACTATCCTACCGAGCGCAACGCTCAGTATCTGGTGTATGAATTCCCCTGAATGGGTTTTATTGTCCATGTGAAGAGTGAATGGCTTCCCATCTCACATGGAGTGTATGAGGCTGCATGGGGATCGCGTAGCGTTCCAGCACGCTGGGACCACAACTGCTGTTTCCCAACCCCATGACGGCGGCATTGAGATGGAGATAGATATACTGATCATCCTCTTGCAGATCACAGTCGTGGGCGGTCTGATAGAGATGCTCGGTGCTGTAAGGGAGGGCACTGAAGGAGAAAGGCTGGTCGGTACAACAGATCTGCCATCCATGGCCGCGGCTGTCGGTCAGTCGCAGGCAGGCGGTGTCGTCATGATTGCCACTGTCCTGTGGCCGTGGGTAGTGGACGTATTGCTCCTGCACAGTGCTGTTCCACAGTCCTATGGAGGTCGAGGCATGGCGGTCGGGATAGTTGTCCCATGGCCCCCGGCCGTAGTAGGTAAGTTGAGACATTTGTTTGGGCAAGGCAAATGTGGTGCCGAGGCAAGGCAGAGGTGGCAGGGTGCCTTGTGGTGTATAAGTGGCACGGAAGTCGATGCTGCCATCATGGGCTACCACATAGTCATAGTCGGTCAGAATACTTCCCTCTGCTGTCAGATAAGCGATCGTGGCGGTGGCTCTCACACTGCCGTCAGACAGAACGGCAGTGGTGAACGGATGGATGACGGAGTCACGCAACTGGTCGAGACTTTGCCGTTGCCAGTCCTTGGCGATCCAGTTGCCGAAGCCCTTGTCATTGTCGGTCGGCGCGCGGAAGAAGTGGGGGCGCAGGCCCATCAACCAATTCTCAGCAAGGGAGGTCAACTCCGTAACAGACTTTTTCTTGTTTTTCCCCTTTTTAGAAAATGCTTTGGGCAACTGCTCATACCATCTATCATCAATGACGAATTGCTGGTGGCACATCTCATGGCCTGCCTTCGCCCAGCGCGTGTCGTGGCGGAGGGTAGCGTAGACATCGATCAGACCGTTGGAGGAAGTCTGGCGGATGTCGTAGTCGTCAAGCCGACAGTTGGCATCCATCAGCACTGGGATGACTTTTCCCTCTTCCAATCGGAAACGGATGGGTGAATAGACCGCCTTCACTTCTTCATATTTAGGCGTGGTCTGACGGTCGCTGCTCACAATGCCTTTCACGCAGAACGCTTTCAGATTGGGCACATCGCCGAAGTCGCCACCGTAAGCCACCATCCGTTTGCCGTCGCGCTGGGTGAAGATACCCTCGTCGGCCCATTCCCAGATGAAACCGCCCAACATACGTGGATGGCTGTAGATCTCATCCCAATACTCCTGCAGATTGCCCAGTGCGTTGCCCATGGCATGGGCGTATTCGCTGGTGACGACAGGCCGGGTGTCGCTGTTGTCACGGGCGATGGAGAGCAGCCGCTCCCAACGGGCATTCTCAGGCCGCTCCATGTTGTTGTCCTTGACACCGGGGTTGAGATAACTGTCTTGGGTGCGAGGATAAAAACGTGAGATGATATCCACGCTGGTAGGGTCACCGTGATAGCCATACGCCTCGCCGCCAGTGCCTTGTGCTCCTTCATAATGCACATAGCGGGTGGGGTCGTACTCATGTATCCAGGCAGCGGTCATGGCGAAATTGCTGCCCCAACCAGCCTCGTTGCCCAAGCTCCACATCACCACGGAGGGGTGGTTGCGGTCGCGGATGACCAGACGTTGAGTGCGGTCGAGCCATGCTGCCGCCCATGTGGGGTCGCTGGCCAACTGTCCGCGTAGGCCATGCTCCTCGATGTCGGCCTCGTCCATGACATAGAGGCCGATGCTGTCGCACAACTCATACCACCGTTCGGTGTTGGGGTAGTGGCAGGTGCGCACGGCATTGATGTTGGCGCGTTTCATCAGCAGAAGGTCTTGCAACATGCGCTCCTCGGTCATCACATGACCCAGTTCGGGGTCCATCTCATGGCGGTTGATACCGCGCAACCTCACTTTCTTGCCATTGACAAAAAACTCACCGTCACGGATAGATAGTTGGCGGAACCCCACTTTTGAGGAGGTTTTCTCAATGACACGGCCCACGGAGTCTCTAAGCGTAAGCTGTAAAGTATATAGATAGGGTGTCTCGGCTGACCAGAGATGTGGATGACTCACCTCTGCCGACAGCCATCCCCATTTGGGATAGCCGCGCTGGGGGTTGCGATCGTTCATGATGGCCGCTTTGTGGTCGAGGTTGAGCATGGTGGCGGCGTCAGCGCGCAGGGTGTCGCCAGAGACGATGAGATGCCCCTCTTCATCGGTGAGAGAAGCCTCGACGGTATAGCCCTCACCTCGCTGAGTGCCAAAAACCTCTATCTCTGGGTGGATGACGAGACGGGCGTTGGCCATCTGGTCGTCTAAGAGGGTGCGCACACCGAAGTCACGAATCCTGATCTTGGGGGTGGTGAAGAGGGTGACACTCCGGTGGATGCCAGCCATGCGCCACATGTCCTGATCTTCTAAGTAGCTGCCATCGGAATATTTGAACACTTGCAGGGTCATCTGGTTGACTCCGGACTCACCGGGTTGAAAAACATCATCCGTGATGCGAAACTCAGCTGGCTCCATACTGCCTTGTGAATAGCCTGCCAAGCGCCCGTTGACCCATAAATAGAAAGCGCTGCTCACGGCACCCAGACGGATAAACACCTCCTGCCCTTGCCATGAAGCAGGCAGGGTGAACGTGCGGCGGTAGACACCAGTGGGGTTACGCTCTGTGTAGGCCGTCCAGTTAGACTTCGGCTCGCCCATCACATAGGGTGGGTTGATCTTGAAGGTGTAGCCGCTGCTGCTGTAGATCGGAGTGCCATAGCCATGCATCTCCCAGTCGCCAGGCACAGGAAATGTCTCCCAGGATTGGTCGTCAAAATGGGTCTGATAAAAACCTGCTGGTTGCTCATCGGGTGTTTTCGTCCAGTGAAACTTCCATGCTCCATCGAGTGACAGTTGACGGTCGCCAGGCTGATGCTCATAGCCGAAAAAAGCGGCGCGCGGAGCCAGACGGTTGATGTGCAAGATATGCTGGTTTTCCCAGTCATGTGTCTGGGCAGGCATGAAGGATGACAGCGGCATCAGAGTGCCGAGGAGAAGGAGACGCAGGGTAAGGCTTTTCATGTATTTTTATTAGGAATTAGTAATTAGTAGTGAGAGGGATCAATAAGTAGTAATTGATAATTAGTAATTAGTAGTGAGTGGAAAGAGGATGCCCTTGCAAACAACTTGTCAACTCGTCAACTTCAACAACTTGTCAACTGACTTTCTTTTGCTGCAGGATGACATAGATGATGACGGGGGCGCCCATCACAGGAGTGACGGCGTTGAGAGGGATGACCCCTTTGGCTCCTGGCGACACGCAGATGATGTTGCACAGTAGCGCTACGGCGGCACCCGTCAGGATGGTGGCAGGCATGAGGTAATGATGGTTGTCAGTGCCAAGCAACAGGCGCGCCACATGAGGTACGGCGAGGCCGATGAACACCACTGGTCCACAATAGGCGGTGGTCACAGCGGTGAGCAGCCCCGTGACGAACAACAATTGGTTGCGCACACGCTGAGTATTGAAACCGAGGTTCTCGGCATATTGCTCACCCAAGAGCAGGGCGTTGAGGGGTTTGACCAGTGCCATCGCCGCCAATAGTCCGGCGATGGTGGTGAGTGCGAAGAGCGGCATCTGACTCATCGACACCCCGCCGAAATTGCCCAATCCCCATATCATATACGACTGCACTCCTTGTTCGGTGGCGAAGAAGTTGAGCAGTGAGATGGCGGAGTTGGACAGATAACCTATCATGATACCGATGATGAGCAGCATGACATTGTTGCGCACCATCGTAGAGAAGAGTAGGATGAGGGCCATGACGGCCATGGCACCGACAAAAGCGGCCGTGAGTACGGCGAAGAAACCCGTGAGCGAGAAACTGCCTGTCACGACACTGCCTCCGAGGAGCAGCATCACCAAAGCCACACCCAGGGAGGCACCGCTATTGATGCCGAAGACGCTCGGACCCGCTAGTGGGTTATGAAATGCTGTCTGCATCATCAGTCCGCAGACCGCCAACGAGGCGCCGCACAGCATGGCAGTGATGGCCTGTGGCAACCTTGACTGCATGACGATATAAATCCATGAGGGCTTGATGCTGGCATCGGTTTGCAACTGGGTTTCTGGCAGGAAGAGGATACGCACCACCTGACGCAGAGGTATCTGCACTGCGCCGATGACCATGCTCAGTGCGAAAAGCGCCGCAATGAGCAACAGCATCACTATCGTAAACCGTTTATGCCTCACTACCTTATCATCTCCCAACCTTAAGACTTCATCTCCTCCTATCTTAAATAACTCACAAACTCACAAAATATTGTGGCTTTCCCAGTCCTAATTCAGGATGAGCGATGCAGATAAAGTCGCGTAGTAGTAGATGGGGGTGAAAAGGGGTGTCTTCATAGAAGGTGCTGGTGGCTGTATTGCAGCCATAGACATGACGTTGAACAAAGGCTTTCAACTGGCCATAACCACCATTTTCTGTCAACAGTTCTTGGTAGGTGATAGCATGGGGAGAGTTGTACCTGAACAACCATAGGTCGGCGTCGCCACCTTGGTCGAGTACATTCTCAAACGACTGTGCCAGACTGCCGCTATGCTCGTCGCCACTCCAGGCATAACGGATATGGGCATCGGCGATGACACCGCCGAGGGTACTCTTGCCGCCCGGCACATACCACACCGAACCTGTCTGCTTGTCCAAAATCAGCGAGGGGTGCGTCTTTGCTGCTGCTGCTTTTGCCTTCAGCGACAGATAGGTGCTCTCCACCACGGAGAAGATGCTGTCGGCGGCTTGCTCACAACCGAAGAGCATGCCATAGAAGCGCATCCACTCGGCACGCCCTAAGGCGGAAGTCTCCATATAGTCGGCAGTCTCGATGATAGGAATGCCCAGGTCTTCGGTCTTGCCGTACCCCCCGCTGTTCTGGAAGGGGGAGAGGAATATGGCATCAGGACGAAGGTCGATGATGGTCTCTATCGTGGGCGACATGCCGCTGCCGCAGTCGGCCACAGTGCCGTTCTTCAGTCCTTCGGTGATGGATGGGATATGGATATACTGCGGCTCGCATACGCCAGCGATGCTCTCCCGCCTGCCCATGTCGATGACCAGACTGCAGTGGACACTCGTCGATACGATGGCGCGGCGCAGTGGTGTGCGCACCACGGTGCCTTGAGGCAAGTCTTTGGGTAGGTTCTGGCCGGATGGCACTAACAGGTAGGTATGCAGCGTGCGACCTTCGTTCCAGGGGTCGGCAAGCCTTGCCTCAACAAAGTCGTTGTGCTTGACAATGGTGAGGTGAGTGGCATGGTGCAACTTTAATGTGTCGCAGCGGTCTGTCGCAGTCCTCTGTGCCTGTCGTCCATGACAGGCACAGAGGAGCACAACGACAGTAAGGAGCAGCAGTTTTCTCATTAATCCAGGAAGACAATTTTGCGTGGATTGACACCTGTCGAGGCGAAGTCCTTGACAAAGGTGCCGTCACTGCTGAAGTGATAGATGTGTCCGTTGGTCACAAAGTCGGTGGTCAGCACGTAGATGTCACCTGTCTCCTCGTTCACGCTCAAGCCGTAGACCGAACTAGAGGTAAGGGCTGCAGGGGCGTTTTTCAGGAAGGAGGATTTGTTGAGCTGACCAGATTTCGTGTTATAACTAGTGAAGGTGGTCGTGGTGGCGTAGGTGCTCCAGTCGGTCTCGGAGAAAGCCAAATAGAGGGTGTTCTTGTAGGCAGCCCAAGAGGAGCAGTTGCCAATCTGTGTGAACTTGCCAGTTTTGGTGTTCAGTTCACCCCAGGGATAGCTCCAGTCAGCACCGTAGCCCTGCACAAAGATGTGATCATCCACTTCGATGATGCGGTCGGGGTTGTCCATGACATCAAAGTAAGTGGCATTGTCGAAACTCTTGATGTCAATAACAGCTACGCGCTTGTCGGCGCCCCATCCAGAACAGGTGCAGTAGAGTTTGCCATCCTCCTCGACGATGTATTCGGGGTTGGCACCCACCTTCACTTGTCCGGCCATGCTCATGGTCTTGGTGTCGATTTTTGCGACATAGCCACCATAACAGGTCACATAGAGGAAGCCATCTTCAGTCACACCATAACGAGGGTCGCCCAGTTCGCTGGGTATTTTCAGTACACTTTGGCGTACACCTACACCATTGAGTTTGTATATCAGTTTCGAACCCGACATGATGACATAGAGGTTGTCATCGTCGACGACGATGTCTTGAGCTACATCACCCATGGCCGTCCCGTTCTGCTTCATAAACAGATCGTTGGCATAGGTGGCATCGGTCTTCCAGTCGAAATAGGTGAGGCTGGCATTGTTCTGACTCATTGCCCCCTCGTTGAGCACGAAGGCACGGGTTTGACTCATCTCGATGGTGGAACCTTCTTTAGACCAGTCCCACTCATCATCATCACTACAGGATACGAATCCCGTTGAAATAGCCAGCACGCTGAGTGCGGCCAAAAAACATTTGTTAAGTTTCATGTTCAATACAATTTATTAATTTGTCATTTTATCATATTATCATTTTCTCATTTTAATTTTTCATTTTTCATTTTTCATCTTTCATTTTTCATCTCCTACAGTTTCACCATGGCGCTGACCGAGAAGGAACGTCCGGGCATGGGATAGTATTTGATAATCTCATACTGATCGTCGGTCAGGTTGTGCGCCGTGGCCTGAATGTCCAGGCGGAAGTGTTTGAATTTGAACTCATGCGAGAGACTCACCGTGTGCTCCCAATAGGCATTCAGCGCATACTGTGGGGTGCTCTGCACGTTGCTCCAGCGCTTGCCCTGGGCAAAGATGTTGTAGCCCACATGCACCCAGGGGGTGCGCAGCAACACCGACATGTTGCCGCTCTGACGGGGGGTATAGGGCAACTGGTGGTTGTAGGTCGACGAACGCTCCTCTTTGTCCTCCGCTCTCAGATAGGTATAGGCGCCGGTTAGTAGCAGAGAGATATCTTCTGACTTACCTGTCTGGAACAAGGGAAGTTCGGTGGCCAGTGTGAAGTCGACACCCTTGATGACGACGCGGCCGAAGTTGGCCATCTTCCATACATAGGTGGAGGGGAACGCCACGATTTTGTCGGTCACTCTGTTGAGATAACCGTCGACAGTGGCGGTGAGATATTTCAGCCATCTGACGGGTTGTCCACTCCAGGTCACGCCGGCGTTCACTTCATGAGCATTCTCCGGGCGCAGACCGGTGTTGCCCATGCGGATGTAATACAGGTCGTTGAAGGTGGGGAGGCGGAAGGTGTTCTTGTACATGGCACGGAGAAAAAGGTGGCCGTCGGAGAGTAGGCGGTATGACACCGACACGGCAGGAGAGAGTTTCCGACGGTCGTCAGGCTGTTTGCCGGCTTTCACCGTCTCGGTGGCAAAGGTGCCTACAAGACTGGCGTCGGCCCGCAGCCGCTGCCAGTCGAGATGTGCGGAAAGGGCGGTGAGTGACGTGGTGCGCTTGGGGTAGGGTGGGTCGGTTAGGTTGTCGGAGATAGAGATATTGCTGCGCAGGTCGTTGTAAGAGAGGTCTTCTGCCAGGGCTAATGACAACCAGTCGGTAGGCCGCCAGCCGATGACGGCGGAGCCATAGTATTCGTTTTGCCGTGCCACGTCTCTTCTGAGACCGTTCTCATACTTCACATCAGTGTCCTCGTACTGGTTCCATGAGTGGGTGTATTTCATCCTCGCCTTGAGAGTCAGAGACTGACTCAATGGTGTCGTATAGACGGCTTGCGTGAAGAAATCCTCATCCCACAGACGCTCGTTGCCGGCGTCTTTGTAGAGGATGACCGCGCCGGGTAGGCCGCGCCCGGAGTGATACCAGTAGGTCTTCACATCCAACTGGCTTCGGTTGCTCCAGGTATGGTAGAGGTTGGCCTCTCCCTGCCATGAGGCGATGTCGCTGTTGTGGCGCTTCTCCCGCGTTTTTTCCATCCCGTTGACCAAGGTGTAGGGATAGGTGCCGTCAGCGCGCATGAAAGAGCCGTTGAGGGTGAGGGTGGTGCCGCTGTCGAGGGGTTGCCAGTATCTGAAGGAGGGTGAAATATAGCCGAAAGAGGCACCACGTACTTTCAATTCCAGATGTTCCCCGTCTCGCCCTTGACGCTGGCTTTTGATGCTGAGTACGCCCCCAGAGGCATAGTGACGGGCCGACTGCAACCAATCGTCATCGTTGCCCACGGCGAGTGTGATAGACTCCACCTGGTCGAGGGTGAAACGGCTGATGTCGATTTGTCCTGCCTGGGTGTTGCTGATGGTCACGTCGTCATAACTCACAGCGGTGTGGTGGGCACCTAAATTGCGCACGCTCACTGTCTTCATGCCACCGATACCGCCATAGTCTTTCACCTGGGTGCCTGCGAATTTCTTCACCGCGTCGGCCAAGTTTTGCAGACCCAGTTGCTGCAGTTCTTCACGGTTGAGCTGTTGCAGGGGTTTGGAGGCAGTGACCTGACGGTCGGTGTGGTGTGACTCAACCGTCACCCCGTCTAACGTGTGTTCACGGGCGGGTAAAGTATCAGTCTGTGCATACAGACTGAAGTGACAGGCGAAGCAGAGTAGGAAAACACCGTATAGTAAACGCATTTTGGCAGGTTTTCATCAGCCTCTTCCTCGAAAGGCTGGCATGAAACTTCTGCGGTGGCAGGTCTTCTGACTTCACTTGAGAAAGGCAGCCTTCCCGGAGACCATCCTTTATCTGGAGGCGCTCCAGTGGCGTATAGGGCCTTTCCATAATCAAGTTTACAGCAGCGGGACTGTCCGGGACTTGCACCCGGTTCCCTTTTCATCACGGATGTGAACCACCGCATGTAGTCCTGAATGATGTAGATTCAGGATTTTTCGGTGCAAAAGTACGATTAAGCGAGGGCAAAACCAAAGAATTCATTCTTTTTTTTGCCGAGCGTTAGTACTTTCTCTTAGTTTTATTAAACAAAAGTACGAAATACCGATGGAACAGCCAAATATTCTGTGGTTAATCCCACACATAAATCCAGTAGTCTACCTGCAAGGTCATCATGACGCTACCCACTTCTCTGAGGATGTAGTACTGCACACTCTCACCTCCATAAAGGCGGAGATAGATTTCCAGTCCTTGGTCTGTTGCCACGATACACTGCAACTCCGGTGCATGTTCCATGAAGTTGCCTTCATCGTCGACAAACCATATCGCCTCGTTGTCTTTGTATTCCTGGGGATACATGCTGCCGTGAAACTCCCATACTGAGGCCACGGAACCTTCGGCGATGCACACCATGGCTGCCAGCGCATCACCTCCTTGGTGCTCAAATTGCACGGCGTAGAAGGAACGCTCCGCGATGTCCACAGAGGCGAGCCAGTGGATATTCTTGATGCGACGGCCATTATAATAGGAACTGATGATATTGCGTGTGTCCTGGGTCACTTTTTTGATGGGTTCGCCCTCCTTCCAACGGCTGAACTGGAGCAGGCTGTGATGGGTGAAAAAGTCTTTCTTGACCACCCATGGGGCCATTTCATTGTCTTCGTAGCCCCTGAACATCTTGGCCATTACGGAAGGTGTGATGAGCTGGAAGTCATACTCCATCTCGTCATTGATCATATTGCCCTGTTCATCCTTTTTGGTCTTGCGGTTCTGACCAGACAGTCTCACTGTGTTTTGGTGGGGCTTAAAAAACATTTGGTTGTATTGGTTGGGGTTGGAGATACGGTCGGCGTAGTCGATGACCGACGTAAACACATTGTGTGCTTTGCTACATTCCCTGATAGGCAAAGGGCGCTGACTGAGCGTGATGTCTTGGGATTGTGTGGCATAACGGAGCAGATTTGATATGCCTTCCCAGAAAACCTCTTCAGGTAAGTCGCTTTTGGTGATGACTTTACTCTTCACGTCATTGCCATCGGGTGTAAACATGATGATCTTGCGGTTGTCCCAGGTGGAGACGGCAAGGGCAAATTTCAGTTGGCCTGCTTGGTCGCTGAGAAACAGACCGTATTTCTGTGCCAATTCTCCACTATCGTGGCGCAGACCCTCAAACCGGGTGATGATACTTTCGCAATGGTCGGCGTACCAATTCTGGGCAACTCCCATCTGTTCATAGTCGTCTATCGTTTGGGCGGATAAGGTACAAACTGCGGCCATGGTCATGAGTATGGCGGCGGTGAAAGCAATTAGTCTGTTCATTTTCATTGTTTTTTATAGGTAATTGTTTAGCTACGATTGTTGGATAAGACCTAGGATGGCGCTATCGTTGGCAAAAATACAAAAAAATGAGATAAGAACCCCCAAAAAGGGGAAAATTGAGAATATAGAGATTCTTTTGGCACTTATTCCACTGTGAGGGCATCGAAGAGCATATCGTCCAGACCGTCGCCGGTGAGCGTGACATGGTAGTGGCCGGCATTCACCTGTGAGCCAGTGGTGATGCTGGTCATCTTACGCTTGGTCTTCTTTTGTTGGGTCTGCAGGAAGGTGATGTCATCTTCTTTGTAGACCACCCCTTTGGTGTCGGTGATGCGTACATGCAGGCGGCGGGCCTGCTGTGGGTTGTAGTATTTCCACCGCAGGGCATAGACCTTGGCCACACCTACGTTGAAATCCCATTCCATACGCCGTCCTACACGCCGTCCTTCTGTCTCGATAGCATTGTTGGTACGGGGTGGCAAGAGGGAGTCGGGGGTCTGGATGAGAATGTCCTCATTGAAATGACTCCACATCTGGGGGTCGGCAGACTCGCTGAGCGTTGGTGGCACTGTCAGCGCCGTCTCATTGGTGGCGATGGCGATGGCAGAGATGACGGCCTGGCCGGCTTTGACTTGGGGGAAACTGATGGTGAGAGGACCTCCCTTGTGGTCGACCTCCACCACTCGTTTGTAGGCTTTGCCATAATGTACTTGCGCCCAGATATCGAGGTCGTGGATGACAGTATGGCCATCGATGGCCACATCGAAAAGGCGCAGTCCCTCGGCGTCGGCCTGCCGATACCAAGGTTCAACGAAATACAGTTCCACACGATAGTGTCCTGAGGCTGCTGGGAAGGAATAGTACAGGTGATGACGGCCAAAACGGGATGTCTTGAAGAGTGGTGACGAGAGGGAGTCGTTGACGGTCTGTGAGGCTGTGTAGGGTGAGAGCCCTTCCATCTGCTCTGCCCAGGAGTGTGACCATCTGGTGTTGTCTTGTAGCCACACTTGTCCGTGGGTGTCGGTATAGGTGTCACCGCCGCAGTTGATGCGGTAGAGATAGCGGTAGTCCTTGGCGGGACGAAGTATGTTTTCGTCAATCGTGCTGGTGGCGGGACAAATGGGTTGTGGGTTGTAGTGAAGCATGTATTGGTAGTAGGCTTCGGTGGGCTGCTCCCAAATGGTGAGTAGTCCTTTGTAGTTGTAGGGACCCACTTTGTCGATTCGTCTGAGCGCCTCGTCGGGCTGTCGGCGGCCGGGGTTGTCGTGGCTGACGAGCAACCAGTGGAACTGCCCGCACACGCTGTCGCTGACACTCTCTGCCAATGTCACTTTCTTCATCAGCAGGTCGCTGAATCGTTCTTCGGTGTAGCCCTCGCCCGTGTGGTTGCCCAAGGTGCGCCAGGCTCCATATTCGCCGTTGAGCAGTTGGTCGGGGCGTTTCAGTTCATTGCCGTAGTTGTCCACGTCGCCTCCATAGGTGCCGCTCCAGTTTTGCACCACGTTCCAGTCTGAGCCTTCACCGCCGTTGCAAGTGGTGATGAGTCGTTGGGTACCGCAGCGTGGGTCCATCTCGCGGATGATTTGACAACATTCCTCTGCGAAGTCACGGGGCAGCGTACTCTCATTCTGCAGTCCCCAAAGGATGATGGAGGGCGAGTTGCGACGCTCTTTCACCCATTGACGCAGGTGACGTTTGAAACTCTCGCGAAACTCAGGAGTGTCATACCAGATATGGGCGGAGAACTGTGGCCACCAGAGCAGTCCCTCGCGGTCGAGCAGGGTCTGATAGTAGAGGTTGTGAGGTTGGTGGGCGTCGCGGAAGGCGTTGAATCCGGCGTCTTTTGCCAGTTTCACACGGGCTTCAATTTGCTCGTGGCTGAAAGCGTGGCTCTGACCGAACTCATGCTCATACTCGCAGGTGCCATTGATGAAGAGGGGATACCCGTTGAGCCAGAACCGCTGGTCGCCGTCTTGTCGTGTCAGGGGCCAGGAGGTCTGGCAGACGCCATAAGGGGTCTCTGTGCTCTCGGTGGCCTTCCCGTTGCGCTTGATGATGGTGCCTACCGTATAGAGATATGGTTTGTCTGTGCTCCAAAGGCGTGGGTGGGTCAGTGCTGACTGCTGGCGGATGATTCGGGTCTCGCCGGGCTGCAACTCTATAGGGTCGGTCAGACGAATCACCTGTTTGCCGCTCTTCTCGCTGAGTTTGTTGACGAGTTCGGCCTTGACCATCTCTTGACTGTAGTTTTTCACTTCTGTCTCGATATAGAGCGTGTCGCAGGTGGCGTTGTTCCACACATGTACGCCGAAGGGTTCGATGCGTACAGCGTCGGTCACTTCCAATATCACAGGACGGAAGATGCCAAAGGGCTGACTACCTTCGCTGAAGCCCCACTCGCTGCTACAACCGCCGCACACCCAGGGCATGTCGGTGATGCCTGCTGGGTGGGAGACATGTACCGACAGTGTGTTGTCGCCTCCGACATGGATAGATGAGGTCACGTCGATGGTCTCGGTGGTGCGGCCGATATCGTAACGTCCGAGCCGTTGACCGTTGAGGGTGATGTCGGCATAGGTGCCCACTCCTTCAAAACGGATGAAATATTGCTTGCCAGGCAAGTCAGGGGCTTTGAAGGTCTTGACAAAGTCGGCCTCGCCATGCAGATTGCCGTGCTCTTTCTGCACAGCACCGTAGTAGTCGTCCAGGTTGAGGGGGATATCCCGGGTGAAGGTTTGGCCTTCGTGGGTGACCTGCCAGCGGTCGTTGAGCGGCAGGGTATAGCGGTGCCCTGTCGGTTCTGGTGCGGGAAAACTCACCTCGCTCTTGCCCAAATGGCGGGAGGTGGCCACAGCGATGCCGCGCTGGCCGGCTTGGTTGACAGCACAGTAGAAATGATACACCACGCCATCGTGCCTTACCACATAACTCTTATGGGCGAACATCTCATCATAAGGTTTGGAGGGAATGATGAGGTCGGGGCCTGTCCAGTCTTGCCAGTGTGTCAGGTCGTGACTGACGGCAAAGGTGTTGTAGGCATTGTATTCGCGGGTGGGATTATAGGCCGAGAAGTAGTACATCACCCACACATCGTCCATGCGCATGAGTTGGGCGTCGCCAGTGATGGTGCCATCGGTGTCGTGGGCAAAGACAGGGTTGGCATCATAGCGCTTCCATCGCTTCATGTCCTTGGAGAGGGCGATGCCGATGCGCTCGCCTTTGGGGTGGAGGTCGTCTTTTCCTCCGGCATTGTAGAACATCACAAACGGATACTTCTCATAACCCTTGATGCGCTCCTGCCGGTCTTTCAGCCAGTAGATGGTGCTCTTGTATTGAGTGAGCTGCTCCCACCACTGTGCGTCTTTGTCTTGATAACTCAGTAGCGGGGTGTCGTAGGTGTCCCACTGGTGTGCTGTGGTGATGTCTCCTTCAGTGGTGGCCATCCCGATGCTCAGGGGGGCATTGACGGCCTCGTAGCCTGTGCCAGGACCGCCGATATACGTCATCCAGTGTCGGCCTTTGTAGGTCTGCATCTCATTGGTTCCTTCCCAATGATAGTCTATCAGCGCAGGGAAACCGCCTCGCTGGTTCTGGTCCCAGCATCTGAAAGGGTGGGGGCTTCCTGTGGCATCTTCTTTTATCGCATGTGGCAGACTCAGTATTTCGCCTTTCACCTCCCAGTGCAGCAGGTCGGCGCTTTCTGCAATCCATGTGGTATATCCGCGGCCGTCGGTGCCGTCCTTTCCATCGTAGCAGACGAAGGTCATATACCAAAGGCTGTCTTGGCGGAAAACCGTCGGACAGTCAAACTTCTCATAGTTGGTCTTAGGCGCAATGACCAGTCCGTATTTGTAGGGCGTCTGCGATGCTTCGTAAATCTGCTGCATGCGCTGCTGGGTCACCGGCTGTGCCATGAGGGGCATATACACCAGCAACAAGATGGCGGATAGGATGGTTGTCGCCATGGTTTTTGGGGGCACTTGATAGGTCATTGTGTTTGAAGTCTAAAGTATCAGTTGATTTTAGTTGAACAGCCAGTCAACCTCGTCGCCGGCACCTTGCAGCCCTGCATCACGCGGCTGGAGTGGGTCTTCGGTGAAACCTGCCACCATGATGATGCCTTTGGGCAGGTTGATCTCATGATGACCTGCTCCGAAGTGATAGGTGTGGATGTTGACGGTGGGCATGTTGGTCATGTTGATGGCATTGCTGATGACGGGCTCTGCCTGTCCATATTCATTGCCAGTGGCATCGGTCTCCAATTTGGGAGGCCTTGCCCATTTGGGGTCGTCGTCCACGAAGAAGCCCACCAGCATCTTCACGGCTTTCTTACTGTCGAAAACCACAGTGGTGCCCTCGATACGGGTGGTGTCGCGATTGAGTATCAGGGCTTGCAGCCCTTGCAACTCGGGAGCAATGGAGTCGATACGCTCGTCGCGTCCTTCGAAGAGCAGGGCATCCTTGCACAGCGACGTTGTCTTGCAGTCGGCAGTTACGTCGGTAGCACCTTTTGGACTCCCGGCATACATCACCGTCACGTCGGCGGCTTTGACAGGCCGGATGGAGGAGGCCCCGGAGGAGGTATTACGTGGATGCTTCAACTTCTCGATATTGGCTTTCAAGGCATCCAGCTCATCCTGATAGACAGTAGCCAGTTCCCCCCATGTTTTCATTCTACCCCCATCACCGCCAACGGGTACCCGTCGCTGAGCGGTCTGCATGGAGTTGGCATAGAGATAGGAGGAATCGGCATAATTCACCAGTTCACACCAGTAGCTCATGCTCTGCTCCAGAAGGGGCACAGCCTTCTCCAAATAGCTGATATCCTTACTCCATTTATAATTTAGCACCTGCTGGGCTGCCAGCACTTTATCATGGAACGACAGGGCGAACTTCCAATAGCAGAACATATCCGTGGAGAAGCGTAAGAACTCATCACTGTGTTTCTCTACATTCTGGACTGCAAAGATGACATCCCGTGCGGCATTGTTTCCATGTTCCAGACACTGTTCTATGATGTCCAAAGGCAGCTCGCCAACATGGGGTTCGCCCTTCCATTCCTTTTCCACATACTCAATGAGTTTCTCACCCAGAGGACCGCAACTTTCGTAAAATCCAGGATAGATGGTGTATTTGTAGGGGTTGACCAGTTGTGTCATTTTCATGCCGAGCAACAGGGTCTGACGATTACCCTCAGTAATGCCGAATCTGCGAAGGAGCTTGGGGGCAATCTCGCCACTCTCATTGTAAGCCTCTAAGATCAGCTGGGCTGTATATCTGTCACGAATGCCATAATAATCCATCAACTCTCTGAGCCAATATTCGCTATCCTCACCCCGGTCACTGTTCCACGCATAACGTCCCCAGGCTTTGTACCACATCCAGTCACGGTCTATTTGTAACAAGCGCTCTCCATTGGGCAACTTATCGGCTGTATAAGGCCAGTCCCAATAGGATGCCTGCGGATAGAGATGCAAACCTTTCGAGTGGTGCACCCGGTGCATGGCCTGGACAGCCTTTTGTGTGAAAGCCGGTGAGGACCAACGCCACGGTTCCAGATTGGCAAGGATATGTACGTTGTCGATATGGATTGGTGCAGCGGCAGCAAGCATACGATGTGTCTCCCCCCACGGACCTCCTGGCTCATAGGTAGTCAGACTCTCCCCCGTATATTTGTTCATCGTATAGATATTCGGATAGAGGGGCAGAGACGCTTTAAGAACGGCAGGGCCGTCGGTGTCATGATTGCGGAGAATAATTGGCGGCGTATCTGTGCGACCCGATGCAGCCAAACCATCTTTGATACCAGGAATGATCGTCTCTGTCATCCACTTGATGTCTGTCTCAATGCCCGACATGGCCTCGCCGAGACAGACGAGGAATCCCACCTCAGGATATTTCTGGACAAAGGCGGCGATGCTTTTACGGGTGTAGTCGGCGATGAGTGGGGTGATGGGGCGGTTGCGGTCTTGGGTCTTGATGCCGTAGTGGTCGGCAAAAGGTTTCGATACGATGATGTTGTAGAACATCTGAATCACACGGATACCCCTGCGTGCGGCCTCTGTGGTGAGGAAATCAAACATCTCCTGGTTTTTTTGCATGGTGGCGTCGTCCACTTCCGGGGCAAACGGGTAGTCGTCGAGCTTCACCAGCGAGGCGAAGGGATGGCCGTTCCACAGGTAGACGGTATTCATGTTGTTAGAGGCCAACAGGTCGAGATATTTGATCCATAGTTCCTTGTCGTAAAACCAGGGAAAATTCTCAGGGGTATAGGGATATTCATAGACCCTGTGTCCTGGCAGGTACTCCGTCTTCTGAAGACCCACACAGGCACCACGGAGTTTCATCTGCGGAGCATCGGTGAGGGTGGTAAGACCTTGGAGCGTCCCGTTGTTCTCATGGAGGTATTCTATCAGCCGGTTGGCACCATAGATGGCACCGGCGGGGTCGTTGCCAGTGATGATGACCGTCTTCCCTTTTCTTTGGATGGTAAATCCTTCTGCAGGAGTTTTTGAGGCGACAGCAATCTTCACTTTGAGATGGCCTTCTGTTTGTTGGAGCAGATGGGAGGCATACTCGGTCTGTGGAGTGACGGTTTGGAGTGTCACCTTGATTTTGCCTGCCATAGAGGTCATGACGGTCAGGCATAGTGTCAATAGGAATGCTCTCATGGGCGGTGTTCGGTTTTTGCGGTTCGCTATTTGGTTTTTGTGGTTCGCAGGCGGATGGTTGTGCCAGGGGGTATCGGTATCCGCTGCTTACCGATGATGAGGATGCCATGGCCACCGTCGCTCTTGACGACGACTTGGTCGAGGTCTGCTTTCACCTTGATTTGGCCGAATGGGGTGGGCACTTCTCCTTCCATCCACTCCAAGGCTCCGAGGACAGGACGCACCTCATACTCTTCATAGCCGGGAGTGAGCGGCTGGACGCCTAAGAAATAGCGCCCCAGCAGATAGAGTGGACTGGCACCCCAGGCATGGCAGAGACTCTTGCCGTAGGGACGGCCATACATGGCCAGGTGTGCGGCGCCCTGTTCAGAGGGCACATATTTCTCCCAGAAGGTGGTGGCGCCTTCTCGCAACATGCCTCCCCAGTAGGCTTTGATCTCATGCAGCACATGAGATTGCTGCCCCATCATGCACAGTGCCTCTAGTTCATAGAAGCGCATATAAGGCGTGGTGATGGGTTCCACCTGATCGTTGAGGAGCACATGGCGCAGGATGTCTTGTCGTTCGTCTGCGGTGGCGAGATCGTAGATGATGGCAAACATATTGGGAAACCGTGTCACCATCTTGTTCATCTTCCCCTCCTCGATGGCATGGGTCAGTGCGTGCAGTTCGTCATCCCAGAAGAGGTCTCTGATACGTTCGCGCAGGGCCTCTTCACGTGCCCTTAGCAGGATGGCGTCTGTGGCGTAGTCTTTCGATGTCAGACTGCCCTGGGGTGGGTTTTCCTGTGGGTTGCTCTGCAAGATAGTGGCAATCTGAGCCATGACTTGAAGTGATTTGCAGAACAGGATCTGCTCAAAACATAGCACACCCCGCTTGTGCATGGGGAAATCGACCCAGTCGACGAAAATCCAGTCGTCGGCCTGACCTTCCGCCATCCCCTCGCTATTGGTGCGCCCGATGCAGTAGTCCATCATGGTGCGCATACGTGGATAGATCTCACGCAGGAAGTCAAGGTCGCCGGTGTAAAGATAGTAGTCGTGTATGGACTTTATCCAATAGAAACTGTAGTCCATGATGGTGTTGATGTGGGCCGTCACAGGGTCTTTTCCACGTAGTTGACGAATGGTGCGCTTCGCACATTCTGTATCGAAATGCAGATAGTAGTTCATCAGATACGACTGGATGGCGTCGCCACTCCATGTCCAGCGGTCGCGCTTGATGCCGTCGGTGAAAAACTCGCGGGTGGTCAGTTCCAGTGTGTAGGCCGCGATCTCCCAGATATGGTTGATCTCCTCGTCGTTACACCTGAAATGGCCACAGAGGGCCTCATCGTAAGGGGCGTATTCGTAGTCAAGGCTCACATCACCTACGCTCACGCTGTCAGTGGTCTCGATATAGACATATCTGAACGCTTTGCTGTTTTCCAAGGTGTAGTCGGTGGTGCGTTCTGTGGTGTGGCGTGTGGCATTGTCGGTGATGCTCTTGGGGGTCACACGCAGTTGGTCGAGTGTCTCGCAGTAGGCCCGGTCTAAGGCCTCCTCACGACTCTCCCCATAGAAGATGTTGACGTTTCCCTCGCCTTTAAGGTCATGTAAGACCACATAGCCCATCGTCTCCCTGCCAAAGTCGGCAAGCACTCCATTGCCGCAGGGGGTGACTCGGGCGGAAATGCGTTTCCTGCACAGATGATAGGTAGACGGACCTTGGTGAATGTCATTGAAATGCCAACAGGCGGCATACATATAGACCCCGCTTCCATGGGCTGTGCCATGCTCGTCTATCCATATCTTGTCCTCGTAGGTGACCAGCCAACTGTCATCGGTCTTGACCGTCTCGCCGTCGATGTAGAGGGCAGGCGGTGAAGCGGGGTTGTATATCTTGATGTTCAACTGATGTCTTCCAGGCGGTATGAGAAATGTTTCGGGCATGCCAAACTGCGAGACACCATCGACCTTGAGATAGAAGTCGCCCTCGGTGGCAATGACGATTTTCTCCGTGTCCGTCACCACAACGGTCTTGCTAAACTCCACTGTGGGCCAGTGGGAGTCTTGTTTCCAGAATGGAGGAACCATCGCCCCTCGCTCTGTGCGACGGTTGTTGAACCGATTGCCCAGCCAGATCTCAAAGTCTCCGGGATACCATATCCATGTGGCTTGTCTTGTCATATCATTACTTTTTGATGAGAAGGGTGAGTAGGAAACCTACCACAAAAATGGTGGTGGTGCCCAGCACGATGGCCAGATACTCATGCAGATGCATACCCGGCAGCTGGAGCGTAGACGCCAGCGAGATCCAGGCGATGACAGCGATGCCGGCAATACAACCTACAAGGGCTGCGCAGCGGCCGATGCGACGGGGGATGACACCTAAAAGGAATAGTCCGAGCATGCCACCGGAGAAGATGGACGACAACGTCCACCAAGCGTCGATGATGCTCTCCACACTCAACATGGCGATGGCCACGACGATGCCGATGACCCCCACGACGACACTGGACAGACGGAGCACGAAGACGCGCCGCCGCTCAGAGGCGTTTTTGACCAATGGCTGGTAGTAGTCGGTGAGTATGATGGTGGCTGCAGAGGTGACACTCGTTGACACGGTGCTCATGCCAGCGGCAAAGATAGAGGCGATGAGCAGTCCGCGCAGACCCACAGGCAGGCCATTGACAATGAAATAAGGAAACACATAGTCGGGCTTTGCCGCAATGTCGGCAGGCAACAGACCTGGATGCGCGGTATAGTAACTGTAAAGGGCGGTGCCGATGAGGAAAAACAGGGCCGACACGGGGATGAAGAGATAGCCGCCAAAGAGGGCGGAGAAACGGGCGTCGCGGTCGGTCTTGGCGGCATGGTAACGCTGCACATAGTTCTGGTCGATGCCGTAGTTTTGCAGGTTGATAAATATGCCATAGATGAGGCACACCCAAAAAGTGGAGGTGGTCAGGTCGGAGGTGAAGGCTCCAAACGAGAACTTGTTGCCCTCGGGTGCGTGTATGGCCATCTCAAACGCCTGACCAGGGCCCTCTGGCATGGAGAAAAGCAGGATGCCTAAGCATAACAAAGCACCGCCGATGAGGATGATGCCCTGGATAGCGTCGGCCCAGATGACGGCCTTCAGTCCGCCCAGCATGGAATAGATGATGATGGCCACAGAAGTGGCGATGATGACCACATGCAGGTTCCACCCCATCAGGATATGCATCGGTACTGCCAGCAGATATAAGATACTGCCCATGCGGGCAATCTGGGTGAGCAGATAGCACAGCGAGGCATACAGGCGTGCCCAGCGGCCAAACTTCTCTTCGAGGAAGGTGTAAGCCGATACACTGCCACCGTTGCGGTAGAAGGGCACAAAATAGCGGGCCGCAAAATAACTGGCGATGGGGATGGACAACGAAAAGACAAAGGCATTCCAGTTGGATGCAAAGGCTTTGCCGGGATAACCGATATAACTGATGCTCGACACGTAGGTGGCAAAGATGCTCATGCCCACCACCCAGCCGGGCAACGAACGACCGGCGGCAGTGAAGTCGGAGGCGCTGTTGCCTTTTTTGTAAAAAGAGCAACCGAAGACCACGACCCCTAACGTGAAGAAGGCAAATATGATCAGGTCGATGGTGTTCATAGAAGCAGTTGGCCGTTTCTCATTGGAAGGGCGGAGAGCGCCTGACGCACTTTCTCACGCTCAGGCTGATTGAATTTGTAGAAAGGCGAGGCCACGAAATCGTCTTTGATGATGCCCAGCAGCGACAAGGCGCACTTCAGGCCTTTCAGATAACTTGAGCCATGTTGTCCTATCGTATAGATCGTAGAGGAGATTTGCATGATGATTTGCTGCAGCTGAAGCACTCTGGTCACGTCGCCTCTCCGGGCGGCCTCGTACATGCCGACATACAATGACGGAAACATATTGGCACCGCCATTGATGCCTCCATGAGCACCTAGCAACACACACTCGCCCGTGATCTCTTCCGGACCTACCAGCATGGCAAAGTCGGAGCGCTCCCTCATCTTATACAGCACCGACTGGAAATAGACCGCATTGGCAGAAGAGTCTTTGAAACCTACCACATGGGGATTTTGTGCGATGCGATGCACCGTCTCGGGGGCAAAACTCACCTTCACATGCGAGGGCATGTTGTAGAGAAAAACAGGCAGTGGCAACTGTGGAACCAACTCTTCATAAAACTGTGCCAGTTCGGGTTGACCCGTGGCGAAATAGTAGGGTGGGGCAGACACGACACCATCGGCGCCGCAGTCGGCGGCTATCCGTGCCAGACGGATGCTCTCGACGATGGAGGTGTCGCTTACACACACCAGTAACGGCAGGCGACCCTGGTTGATGCGGGTCGACTGACGGATCATCTCTTCACGGAGATGGTAACTCAAACTCTGTTCCTCGCCTGTCGTACCGAGGATGAAGAGGCCATGCACGCCTCCTGCTATCAAATGCTCTATCAGACGCTCAAGACTTTCCACGTCGAGTGTCTCATTGTCCGTCAACGGGGTGACTAACGGCGGGATAATACCACACAAAGGCTGAATCATTTTCTATTATTTTGTATCAGTTTTGATTTATTTTTTAATTTTTCATTTTTCATCTTTCATCTTTCATCTTTCATCTTTCATCTTTCATCTTTCATCTTTCATCTTTCATCTCCCTTGTACCTTTCACGGGTGATTTCCTCCAAGGTCTTGCCACGGGTGCTGGGAGCTCCCACCGTGCCGATGATGAGTGAGGTGAGCAGAAGTGCCGCCATGACATAGGCCGCCACCGTGAATCCCTCGCCATGCTCGCCGTAGATGTAGACAAACACCAGTCCCCATACAGCGGAGAGGCCACGCACGATGAAGAACATAACACCCTGGGCGGCGGCGCGATACCGAGCGGGGAACAACTCCGATGCCCAGAGCGCATAGAACGACTGCACAGAGACACCTGCCTGCAGTCCCCACAGCAGGGTGAAGGTGAGCAGACCCGACAGACTGTTGATGCCGATGGTGATGATCAGCAGCCAGGCGGCGACGGCGAAACTCACACCGAGACAGTAGAGCCAACGTTGGTTGACTTTGTCTACAATCATGGAGAACACAAAAGTGGTGGCGATGATGATGAGCCACTGACCCACGCTGAGCAGGTTGGCATGTTCGTTGGAGAGGCCGCCCGCCGTCTCGTAGATATGCTGCTGGAAGAATCCCATCACCGAACTCACCAGGTTCCATGTGAGGTAAATGCCTGCGAGAAAGAGGATGGTGCGCACATTGGTCTTATTGGTGAACAAAGCGCCGAAAGAGTCAAACGTACCTATTTTCTTGTCTTTTCCCGCAGAGGTGGTCTTCATGTCTTCCCACGCCTTCGACTCGTCCAGACGGCGCTGCAACTGCCAGGCGATAAAAGCGACGATGAGGAGCGAGGTGAAGACCAGACGGCTGCTGAAAACATTTTGCGCACTGCCAGCCTCGGTGACGCCAAACAAACTGGCGACAGATTCCACCAAGCCAAAAAGGATGCCCTCTGTGCCGGCTCCGCCTGTGGGCGGGGCGAGCAGAGTGCCCAATATGAGGATGATGGTGGGACCGATGCCCCATGCCATCTGAGAGATGCCGATGTTGCGGCCGCGGTTTTTCACCTCGCTGCTCTCGGAGATGTAAGTCCAGGAAGCGGGTACCCCCACGCCCACGGAGATGCCTGTCACCAAAAAGCCAAGGAGCAACATGGGGAAGTTGACCGCACACAAAATGAGGGTCACGCCCGCCATATACACCAGCATATTGTAGGTGTAGATGGCTTTGCGCCCATATTTGTCGGCAAGAAAACCACCGATGATGGCGCCGATGGCCGCACCAAGACAGTTGGCACTGATGGCATTGAGCCAACCCAGATGACCCTCTGTCAACCCCAGATAATCTTTCCATAATGTCAGACCACTGGCACCGGCCACAATGGCTCCGGCGTCAAGGTAGTTGGTCAGTGACACGGCAATGGTACTCTTCAGACTTCCTTTGTTTTCCATATTTTTTCGGTTTTCGGTATTTGGTGTTTGGGATTTGGTTTTCGGTGTTTGGTTTTCGCTTTTCGGCGTTCGCTTTTTGCTATTTGCGAATCGCTCACTCCGAACCGCGAATCGCTTTCTCCTTGATGCTGTCGGCCACCATGGGGCCGTTGTTCTCCCAGGTGTTGCCGGGGCCGTTGGCATTTTTGAGATATTTCTCCGACGGTGTCCAGTTGTTGCGTACGGTGATATAGGAGCTGCCCTCGTCGGTGTACAAATAGAACCAATGCTCCGGGTCGTGTACATATCCGGGATGGTAGATGTCGCAGACCACATTTCCCTCGATGAAGGTGTGGGGCTGGGCACCGAGCGTATAGATGCCGGCAGTGTCGTACATGTGGCGGGCATAGTGGTGGATATAGTTGCCGCGCACCAGGTTGTCGGCCATGGCGCAGGTCTGTTGGTTCCATCCCCAGCCCATACTGATGCCGGTATAAGAGACCTCGGAGATCTCATTGTACAATATCTTGATGCCACGCACATAGCCGGCGCCTATGCCGAGACATCCCCAGTCTTCATTGGCTGCGTCGGTGATACGGTTGCCGATGATGCTCAGACCTGTGCAGATCTCGCGCATGTCACTCGGTAGGTAAGGCAGATGGGCCTCATGGCTTTCCGGACCGTATGTGCCTGCTAAGATGGCGGTGCCGCCGATGTCTTGAAACATGCAGTGGGTCACCTCGCCACCCTGTATATATCTGTGATAGTCGAGGGCTGTCGAGGCGCAGTGCTCAAACACACAATGCTCAAAGTCGACCCCCGTAGCGCAGTTCACCTCCACAGCGGCAGCAGGGCGTCCCACCCATCCTTGGTTGTCGAGTTTGTGGTCGCCGTTGGGACGACTGATCTGAGGTCTGAGTTTGTAGGCTTCTGTCATATACATGCCGGCCTGCAACGGGGCGTGACCCATCATGCTGGGCCTCAGCCAGGTGGCATGACGGAAGGTGATGCCCTGGAGCCGCACACCGCAGACAGGTGCGTCGGGGGTGCCTTCCACACGGAGCAGTGTCTCCAAGGCAGGTGCCTCTACTTCAGCGGTTCGCATGTCTTCCCCCTGACGGGGCATGTAATATAATTGTTGTTTCTGGGTGTCGAGATACCATTCGCCAGGCTCGTCGAGCAGGGGACGGGCGTTGGTGAGGTAGAAAGCGGAGTTGTGACCGTCGGTGGTGACCATGGGTGATGGCCAGGGGTGCATGAAGTGGACATGGCTCTCTGGGTTGTGGAAGGTGACGGCCGCACTGTCTCCTTGCACTTGGATATTTTTGATACGCAGATTGGCTACACACCACATCTCGTGCAGCACCATCTCTGCATGACGTTCGCGCAGTATTTTCTTGACCGAGGCGGCAGGCACATAGAGGGTCTCACGGGGCTTGTCCACCGAACGGATGCGCCACATCTTTTCGAAATCGCTGACATCGCGCGCACGGACGGCTTTCTGACCGTTCACCCACAATTGGCGGAACTCCAATGGCCGGCCGTTCCATTCAGGCACATCGGCCACCCACAAGGAGCCTTGTCGTCGCCAGTTGGTGATGCGCACACCGCCACTGAGCACGGTGCCTGGCTCTCCGATAAGGGTGGTGTGGTGGTCTTCAGGACGGAGAATGATGGGTTGTGAAAGACGGTAGACACCGGCCTGGAGATGGAGCACAGGACGAAAGTCTTCTCCATGCAGGCGGCGCTGTCGGGCTTCTTGCAGGGCTTTTTCAATGGTGAACGCTCCTGCCTCCACCTCGATGACACCGTCATCAGCGGCATGGGCACTGAGGGCCGACAGTGCGTAGACAGCAGCGAGTATCAATAGTCGGCGGGCATCCATACGCTCATCTCACTTTTACCGCGATTGCCCCAGGCGTAGTAGGGTATCAGACGGATGGTTTGACGTTTTTTGGCTGTGGTGGCATCGCGGTATAAGACACTGTTCCACGAAGAGGACTCCCTGACAGCCACCTCTCCTTCCAGGGCCATGATACGGCTGGAGCCAATGTGGGTCTCCACTGGCTCAAAACGGGTGTTGACTGGTATGGCCACATCATCGATGCTGACACCGTTGAGGTCTTGACTTTCTACACAATAGACCATGGGACCGCGCACCACAGCCACCTGGCCGCGCGACTCCTCGACGAGAGGGTGGGCTTCCACGATATGGGCACGCATCGGCATGTCGAGTGTCACGATATCACCTTTCTTCCATGTGCCTCCGATGACAAGATAGCCTTGCTCTGTCGTGTAGGGTATCGGTTGCCCGTTCTTGGCCAGCGTCAGCTCTTCACACCAGGCGGGGCGGCGGAGCCTGAGTTTGAAAACGCGTTTGCCTTTGAGTTTTTTGATTTCAAAGACCATCTTGCCATCCCAGGGGTAGTCGCTGGTTTGCGAGATGGTGAGGTCGCCGATGCCTTCTATATGGGTGTCTAAGACACTGGCTCCATAGAGGTTGACGTAGAGACCGTCCTGGCTGATGGCGTAGGCATAGTCTTGCACTTCGCAGAGGGTGCGCAGGGTGTTGGGCGGACAGCAGAAGCAACTGATGTATTTCTTGCGCTCCTTAGGCCAGCGCAGCGTGTAGGGCAGTGCGTCGCTCATCCGCATGGGGTTGGTGTAGAAATAGCTTTCGCCGTCGAGTGAGATGCCGCAGAGGATGCTGTTGTAGAAACAGGTCTCCATGATGTCGGCATATTTGCTGTCACCTGTGGCCAGCAGCATACGCCAGTTGAAGAGCATATTGCCGATGTTGGCACAGGTCTCATTGTGTGCGGTGGCGTGAGGCAGTTGGTAGGGACGGCCATAGCTTTGGTGCACTTTTTGGATATTGTCGGGCTTGTAGTCGGTGCCGTCGGGCGAGGTGCCGTCATAGAGTGCGCCACAGCCTCCTGTGATGTACATCTTCCTGTTCACGATGTCGTTCCAGATGGAGGTGAGGTTGCGCATGAGTTGCTCTTCGCCGTCTTCCAAAAACAAGTCGGCCACGCCCGCGTAGAGATAGTTGGCACGCACGGCATGTCCCATGGCCTGGTATTGTTCACGGAAGGGGATGCGGTCTTGGTTGTCATCGGTGCCGTTGGCTACCATGCTGCGGATGTCGATGAATTTTTTGGCCAACTCCAGATATTTCACGTCGCCAGTCTCACGATAGAGTTCAGCGATGGCCATATAGTGGGATGGACAGATGGCGTTGCCAGCCAGTTCCTCAGGCGCACTCATGCAGAAGCGGTAAAGAAAGTCACCGGCTTTGAGGGCGGCGTCGAAAAGGGTGGTCTTTCCCGTGGCTCGCTTGTGGACGATGCCAGCGGTGATGAGATGCCCTAAGTTGTAGGTCTCGAAGTTGAGGCGGTTGCCAAAGGCGGCGTCATCCTTGGTGCCAACAGCGGTGCCTACCACGGTGTTGTCTCCGGTAGTCTGGGCTGCGGCTTTTTGTTGTTTGTTGCGCTCGGCAATGATGACGGGGGTGTGGATGTAACCATCGGCACGCTGTGACTTGACCACGCAACCGATGAAGCGGTCCATGATCTGGTCGAGTGCGGGGTCTTTGGTCACGGCATAGACAGCGGCCACGCTTTCCAGCCATTTATACATGTCGCCGTCGTGGAAAGGTGGGCCGTGGTGCTCGCCTTGCTTCTCGCCTGACGCGATGAGGAAGTTGTTGAAGCCCTTGCCCTCGGCGCTTTGCCAGGTCTCCCACATGCTCTGCACAGAGGTCTTGCTGAAGACGCCAAAGCGCTCTCCCCAGAAGCCGTCGGTCCACTTGACCGCGTCGAGGGGTGTGGCGGTCATCACCGCATGACGGCTGGTATGTGTATCGGTCAGTCCTTTCGGCTGTGCCCCCGCTGGCAGGTTGGCCAGGAGCAGGGCAACGATGAGTAGCGTCTGCTTAATTCTTTTCATAAAGTCACCTCCTTTTTTCCCATGCCTCTCGTTCTTTTTGTATGTCATATCCTCTCTGGGAGAGATAGTTGTTGATACGTCCTTTATATTTCTTGAAAGTCTCGTGTTTTTTGTTCGAACTCTCTGCGTCAATGGCCAGCTCACGAGCTTCTATCAGCCAACGCATGATTTGCTCTTTCTCTTCGGACTTCAGGGTGGGGATCATGTCGCAATAGGCATCGTAGGTCACCTTCACCACACCGTAGGTCATCACATCTTTCACTTGCACCACCTCCTGTGGTTTCAAGTATTTGGCCAAGTCGGCGTCAAAACCAAAGTGAGAACGATATAGGCGTGAGTCGCACAAAGCTTCGGCCAGACGCTTGTCGGTCTTCTTGATAGAGTCGCGCTCGGCGTAGATGTCGTTGAGGGTAAAATAGCGGTTGGCGATGATGTTGCGCACGTTCTCGCCCATGGGGGTCCAGGTGATGCCCAGCTCGTCAGTGGCTTTCTGCGCCCTTCCGATGATGGTGTGCACATAGTCTTCCTCACGGCCTTCGCTGTGGAGTGTCACTTCTGGCGTGGGGTAGCTGTTGAAGATTTCTTTCAGGTAGCGTACGTTGTTGCCGTAGTTCATCTTTACATTGCGCACCATACTGGTGCTGCGGCTGCGCTCCACAAAGAGCCAGCCTCTCCATCCCATTTGGTCGAGGGTCTGCTTGATAGCGGGTACGTCGATGGCAGAGTCGTTGCGGAGCCACACTTTGTCGGTATTGGAGGCATGCATGGCACAGATGTTTTGGGCACCCAGACGTCTCATGTCTTTGCAAATGTCCCAGCCGTTCTCGATGATGGTCTGCCACTTGTAGAAGATGCGGATGCCGTCGCTGCCGATTTCTTTCAGCAACTTGAGGTTGCCCTTGGCATCGAAATGGGTGTCGATGCCCACGACTTTGCCACGGGCTTTGGCGGCCTCGCCGATGTCATGTAGCCGCTTGACGATGATGGCGCGCTTCGTCTTGTCCGTCGACCAGTCGTTGCCGCTGCCACCTAAAGGCAGGAAGGCGACAGTGGCTCCTCCCATCTTGTCCATCGTGTCGAAACAGTCTTCTGCCAACGACAGATAGGTGTCTTTCTTGCTCAAGTCCTGAGCATAGAAACCGCTCATGGCCACGGCGCCCACTTTGATGCCGAGACTGTCGGCGGTACGACGGAAAAGAGCGGCCTCCTGTGGGATGCGCAACTTGTTTTCGAAAGTGTCGCGCTGCCCGAGCGACCCCATGTCCATCTCTATGCCGTCGCAACCCAACTGCTTGGCCAACTCAAACTCTCCCAATTTCTGACGTTTGAGCACCATCCAGTCGCATACTCCTACTTGATAGCGCTCCTGCGCGGTCAGTTCGTTGGGCAACATCATTGCCCAAACGAGACCTATCCATATAAAAAAACGTGTCTTACTCATATATCAATATGACGTAAGACATTTCGTTTTGTACTTTTTATATCTTCCCTATTTTGCGCATCACCTGGATTTGCCGATGCTCAGCAGGATGCGTGATTTGAGCTGTTCTTTCTCTTCCGACGACAGCATAGTTGACTTGCAGGCATAGAGTTGCAAGGGAATGAGTGAGGGGTCGGGTGGGAAATGGTTGCTGGTCATGTTGCCGTTCTTTTCATAAATGACCATGAAAAGAACATAATGTAACCACTTTCTCTGTGTTTATTTTTGAGATTTTGCGATGGTGCGCAAAGAGTGATGGATGGATGCTATACAGCGGGCTGGATTTCTGCCGCATATCCACGCAGACGACTGATGCTCCGGTGCATCAGGTTGCGCACACTCTGATAGTTGATGCCCATGATTTGGCAGATGTCATCATACTTGCGCTGCTCCATATAGTAGAGATGGATGATCTGGCGCTGGCGGGGAGAGAGACGGTCGAAATATTTGGCGATACTGGCGCTGAGTGTGGTCTGCTTCTCGATATACGCTGCATGGTGGGCTTCGTTTTCTGCCATCTCACGCATGCTGTTGTCGTTGATTTCATTGTCGCACAGACGCACATTGCGACGAAATTCGTCGTTGATGCGGTTACGCAAGGAGATATAGAGATAACTCTCTATATTGCCCACATTGTCAAGATGATCGCGCTTGGTGAAGAGCTTGACAAACACATCATGGATGCAGTCTTTGATCATCTCGCGGTCGGACGTGAACTTCATACCGAAAGCGAAAAGTGGGTCAATGTTTTTGTCATATAGGTTAGAAAAATCTATCATTTGTAGGCTTAAGGTATTATTGTAAGTAGTTTGCGCCGACAAATATAGATAAAATTTGCGAATTATAAGCCAATTGAGATAAAAAAAACATTTTTCTTTAGGGAATCACGGGAAAAAATGGACTCTTTGAGGCATCTCAAACAACATCTTATGCACATCATTGTCTGAGGGGTGACCATCTTCTTCAAGACCATAACAGCCATCGCTTTCAAAAGGCTGCTTTACTAATGTGGCATATTCGGCGCTACTTGAACAGATATGCTACTGTCAGGATTCCGCAGCCTTTCTCGTCCAGTCCGTCATAGCTGCTCTTTGCCTTTTTCCACAGGGCGCTGACGCGTATGTGACCGATGTCCACGCCACCTCCGAGATAGAAGCCAATCCTTGTCTCATTGTCGTAGACCAGGTCGCCAGTTTTCTCTACTACCGTCTGCCTGTCACTGGTTTTGAATCTGACATCCTTCTCCTTGATTCCCATATTCCAGGCCAGATGCAGTCCGCCCTTGATAAAGGGCCTGACGCGGCTGGCGGGACAGAACATATAGGCTACACCCATACGTGCGGCCAGCTCGTCGATGCTCATTTTCGGATCGCCGCCCTCCAGCATCACTTTGGAGGCCTCGTAACGGTGGGGCGTATAGCTGAGTTCCAGCTGTGCCATGAGGAACCTGCTGAAGCGCGGGAACAGGAAGTCGGCGCCCGCTATAAACGTCGGAGCCACCCCGCTGTAAGTGTTCCCGGAATAGGACTTCAGCATGTGGTCACGGTATCTCGGAGCCTCGTAGGAGGCGTAGCTGATGCCAGCCCCCACATAGAACCTGTGCGACACGGCGGACGCCTTATTCTTGTCATACTGGAAGACGACGCAATCACCCAGATCCGTGCAGTACTGCTCGTCATACTGCCTCACCAGGCCCGTCAGGTCATTGCTTGTCAGGTCCATCTTCCACAGGCGGCTGGCAATCGTGTGGTCTTGATGCATCAAAGCGTTCACCTCCTGCACTTTCTGCCGCCTTTCCTGCAACTTGGCGTTGTAGGAACCCATGTCGCTGTTCAGCTTGTCGTCACGGATGACGACCTCCTTGCCGTCGCTGTCCACAAAGCCGAAATAATTGCAGTCATCGTGATAATACCGGTAAAGGCTCACGCCGCCCTGGAGGAGAAACTCGGCGAAGAGCAGCTCCTGTTTTTCTCCGTCGTTGAACAACCGGCTGACGTAGAAGATGCCGTCATCAGCCAGGCGGTAGCCTTTTATATCCGTCGGTGAAAGCGACTTATATTCATTCTTCCCTTTTTTCTGGAAAAGACATTCCTTAACGTTTCGTGCGTCGGTCAGATAGTCGATGGTACCGTAAATGGTGTCATTCCCGTTGGTGATGATGTATCCCTTTTGGGGATTCACCTGCGCGGCCAGCTGCACAGGCATCGCGGCTAAAGATAGCAGGAAGAAGATAATACCTTTTTTCATGTCTTTTTATTGATAGGTTCGAAATGAAATATAATACATTAATCCATTGTCACTTGTTTTTGTATTTGATTCATCGATGGGACATCGGGTTACTTTTGAATCAAAATCTCCGTCCCCCTGATTCAGGCGCCCGTTCCTCAGACACTCTGCAGATTCCAATAGTTTAATCATTCTATTAATTCTTTAAAAACAATGTCACCATCCAAATACGCCAAGAACTTTTCTATAAAAAGTCTGTCATCATAAGCAATGTCAAGATTGTTCCAAAAGAAGTTGTCATCCTTATCTGTACATTCTTTAGCTGGAAACAGAACATAATAATGACTATCATTCCACACAATGAATTCATAATTATCTTCGTGAGTTACAAGGAAACTATTTCCATCATTAGGTATATAAAAGCGAACACGAGGAGTCGTGAATCCATCTTGATGAATGTAATTTATATACTTAACCTTGCCTGATTTCAATACAAGGATACTATTTTTGTAATTGTTTCCTGCTATTTTATATTGTGATGGTATGACACGTTTAAGTTCTAAACTATCACAATAACGACCTATTACATAAATCGAATCCCATTCAGTTTCCAAACAATCAGAAATATCCAAAATCATTCCATTTCTGTCAAAAATCCCATCCAAATTCTTGTACAATTCCTGACTAATTTTATCTGCTTTAAAACTTATAGATACATAATGGATTGCAAGAATTATGACAATAATGGCCAAAATGATATAAAAGGTATACACTAAACAGTTTTTCATAACTACAACGACATTTCTAGGGCATCTTTTAATTGAATATTCATTTTTATTCTCTTTATCTCATCCTTTGTAAATCCATTTTCATCTCTTGAGTCTAAATCACTACTGTAACATTTTTTCTCTTCTTGTGAAATTTTCTTGCGAATCACATGAAAACTATTGTCGCTGTTGTTTTCCTCACTAACATATAATCCTTCATTAGTAAAAATATCTAACACATAAGACACTAAACTCTTGGTGTTACCAGAAAAAGTTTTACCAATTTCTCTTCCCAAAATGTTATTTAATAAATCCGTGACTTGATCAGATTCAGCTTCTGCTTTTGGTCCATAAAAGTTTCTCAGAGATAAATCCGCTTTGGGATTCATTTCATGTGCATCACCAACTTCCTTTGCTATTTCTGAACCGAAAGTATGGGTGATAATAGCTTGCCACATGACATGTCGAATTGCATTAATATTTTCTTCAGTTCTGCCTATACGTGCAAATCTAGAAGCAATTGAAGATATATTAGTACCATTTTGTGTTATAACACCTATTTGGAGAGAAATTACAGGATGATTTAAGGCAAAGATATAAGTTTCCCAGAGACCTTTCCCATCAGGGTCAATAAATTTCACAGGATTATTCATACAATACGCATACGGACTCACGTCATAGTATTTCTCGCAGAGCGGATCCATCGTGCTCCACTGCATCCTGTCCGCGAAATACGACCTTGCGCCGAAGTCATAGGCGTCGAGGCCGGCGTAGCGGTCCAGTTCCTTGCCGCCGTACTTGTAGGGCTGCAGGCCGGGACTGGTCGACTCACGCATCAGCCCTCCGAAGGCGTAGTAGTGGTTCACCTGCTCCACGGCACCTGTCTGACCCATCACCACGCGGACGTTGCCCAGGTGGTCGCGCAGGTAGTAGTGATAGACGGGCGCGCCCGTCTCGGAGAACGTCACATATCCCTCGTCGGTGAGCAGGCGCGTGACGCGTATGTGACCAATGCCGGCTCGTGAAATAAAAACTCCGTCCCAGCGTTTCATGGAAATACTTGATTATTCCGAAGAATTTGTTCTATGGTTTTTGGTACAAAAAGATAAAATTCGTCTTCAAATTCATTTTTGCAAAAATAACATGAAAAGTCATTTATCCCTATGATATTATTGATATATTCATAAACTTTTGTTTCCTGTACATTAACCGGCTTCTTAAATGCGGATATTTGCTCTTTTGCCTTTCTAGAGAAAACAACATCTGTAGTAATATAATCACCTTTTTCATCTTTATTGATACAAACGGAAAAATATATAATAAAATTTTTAAATTCTATTTCTGATAGTTTACTTTTTGCATGTAGTAAGCCTTGATTTACATACATAATAGCCATATTAATACAAAATGAAGTATAATAATCTTCTTTTATGAAATTAGATAAGCAATCCAGTTCTGGTAATGCATGAAAAATTGGCATTTGCTCGTATGTATCATAATCATAAAGAATATCATGTTTATCTATATACTTTACAATTTGTTTGAAAATTTCATTTTTCATTATTTTTGTATTTGCATTTAAATGTTAAATCCATAATCTTCTAACCATTTTACTTTTTTTTTTGGCCACTTTGGTGCGCCTTTTCCTTTGTCGTGGATTGTTCCGTCTGCATTTGTTGCTCCTTTTCCTTTTTGATGTGCATGAACTTGTCCATCTTTAGGATTGTCAATTCTATCAATACCTTTTGGAGCTCTTCCTTTTTTATATTCATTGTAAGCATCTTTTGGAGTACCTAATTTTCCTCTATTATATCCTTTTGATGAATTGCTTGCGGCATTCATTTTGAGAAGATTTCCGGCAAGACCTGTGACGACACTAATTTCTGTTAACTCTAATCCTGCTGCCGCAGCCGGTGTACTGACTAATGTCGCAGTGCCGCCACTGCCTACTTCTGCGATGCCAGCAGTAGCTATTATGGACACACCTACTGCGGCACCACCCTTTCCCGCATTAGACATTCCTTCTCCAACTACCGTAAAAGCATTGTCTGTATTATGTAACGCAGTGTTGTAATCACCGGCATCCGTGGGGGTGTACAGATCTCTAAAAGATCTTGGGAATGGGATGATGTTTGTGGCTGTTCCTACTATATACCCCACGATTTTATCCCAATCGTCATTACCATCAGGATCAATATATCTTAGAGGGTTGTTCCGTCCATAAACATACGGGCTCTGCCAAGGCTTTTTCTCTGCTAACCGATCCATGCTTCCCCACTGCATCCGGTCGGCGAAGTACGACCTCGCCCCGAAGTCGTAGGCGTCGAGGCCGGCGTAGCGGTCAAGCTCCTTGCCGCCGTACTTGTAGGGCTGTAGTCCGGGGTTGGTAGACTCCCGCATCAGCCCGCCGAAGGCGTAGTAGTGGTTCACCTGTTCTACCGTGCCCGTCTGTCCCATCACCACGCGGATGTTGCCCAGGTGGTCGCGCAGGTAATAGTGGTATATGGGCGCACCCGTCTCGGAGAAGGTCACATACCCCTCGTCGGTGAGCAGTCGCGTGACGCCCTGGTCGTAAACCACGTTGCCGCAGTAATATTTGTGGTCGGTGTCTATTGGCGTGGCCGGTCCCGACCTTGTGCCGCCTGGCCCTGACACTCCCTCCGTCTCCATCGTCCCGTCGTTCCCCGACAGGGGGTCGAGGACGGGCAGCATCTGTATGGCATACTGGGTGGTGAGCTTCTCGCCCGCTGCGCTGTAGGTGTTGTAGATATAGCTGTTACTGCCGAACTCGATCATCGACGGCAAATTTAGTGCAAACCGAGTGAAATTGCAAGCAAAACACGAAGATTTTGTTTGAATTTCCGAGGTGCAGCTTAAATTGGACATAGTCAAATTAAACAAATTATATTGAACCTGGGAAATATTCCGGTTCAAATCTTTAGATAAGACAGGCTGCGCTTCGGCAATTTGATGCGAGCATCATTGCGCTCAGTTTGCACTGTCTTTTGTCATGTTGCCGTTGGCGTCATATTCGTACTCCACGGCTTGGTCAGCCCCGTCGTTGAAATGAAAAGCGCCCTCGTAATTGTGGCCGGAGGTCACGGTGTCCGTGACATGCACCAGCTGGTTGCCGTCATACTCTAAGCGTAGGCGATCGGAGGGCGACGAGGGGCGCACGTCATCGATGGTCAACGGGCTCTTGCGGTAAATCCAGACGGGGTTGCCCATCACGTCGTACTCCGCCTTCTCGTCGTAGATGGTGTAATAAGCGTCGAGGTAGGGACCTTCGCCGTAGTTGGCCGTCGCGAGACAGTCCTGCCCGTCTTGGGTCATGTGAGCTATAATTATATTAAAAAAGAGTTATTCATTTCATTTCATTCTTGATTCTTCTGTCTATCTTAACAATAGGCTTTTCTATATCAAAATATATGTCGGAGATGTGAAGATCATCGAACTTCAGGTCTTCCAGATTCTTTTCATATCTTAACTGCATTTTTTTGATAATTTCATGAACATCCATGGCTTCGTTGATACCAGCTTCATGCAGCTGCCTTTTATTAATATGGATGAATACTGCGACACTGTCTCCTGTGTAGATTTTCCTGTTAAGGTCACCACTGTACAGTTGTTTTTCCCTGATGATTTGAGGATGTCTGGAATCATCTACTTGATATTGACGGAGATAAATGGCATTTGGTACCGAGCTAATAGTCCAATTACGATCCACACCAATCTCACAATCAATTTCATGCCCATCAATACTAAGAATCAATCTTGATTGATAGTTGGTGTCCACACTTAGCGAAGTGTTATCGTGTATTGGGACAAAAACATCTAACTGCCTGTCGTTTTTAATATATGTGTCGAGATAAATGTCCCTTTCAAAAGAGAACCTTTCATCAGAGAGCTGGTTGTTGTATCTCCAAATGTCATTTACTTTCGCTAAATGAAGAACTACACAATCATCCTTTTTTTCATTTGTCCTTGTGCATGAAGGAAATGCTACTGTCAAGTTTAAAATGACTATATACAGTATTAGAGAATGGCTTTGTTTCATAATCGATTCATAACAGGTGATATTAAAATTTGGAGGAGATTAGTAGTAGCAGGACATGCCAGAAAAGAAGTGGTGGTACCGTCTTTTTTCATCTGTCTCATTGTCGTTGCATTTCCATTGTAAGTCTGATGTGGATTCATCCATTATTTCAGGGGTCTCCATCCTGAAGCAGAATGCAATAACGCTATTGGCGCATAGTCTGACATTGGCTATTTTCTGAGCCACATGGCACTCGTATACAGAGTCCGGGGTATATTTGACCTGCATTCTGTCCATCATATCGTAGATGTTGATATCTGAAGGAATCCCTGCTTTTTCAAGAAGGCTATCTGCCACCGTTATGCTGACAAAAATGGAGTCGCCAGGATGCAGCCATCCGTCTTTGTGAATGTAGGGGCGGGCCTTTTTCCTGTTCTCCACAACATTCCCATATTCGTTGAAGGACAAATCATACACAAATGGCTCACCCTCCCCTTGTTGAAAGAGTCTCACCGTCGTCTTCGACCCGATTCTAAAAGTGTCGATAAATAGGCTTATTTCCGATGGCTTCTTTCTGTCAATTGCATTGTCAGAATGGATGGGCAGGAAAGCAGGTATTGACAAGTTGTTCTTAATCTTGTACACAAATAGTATAGACCTTGGAATGACATTGGCAACTTGTTGCTGCTTGTATCCTTCTGGATAGTTGTCCACCACAAATACCAATGAGTAGTCAAACATTTGTTTGGTGTGCTTAGCTGAATTCCTGTCCTGGCAGGATACAACCAAGGCTAATAGAATCATGCATAACCAAACATGAGGAGATTCTATACAATTATTCTTCATCTTGAATATATTTAATGTAATTGAATCACAGTTACTATGTTTGCATCGGCTAACACCCCGCCCCTTGGCGACGACCTTTAAAACAGGCGTGAAAATGTCACCTCTTGGCGTTTAGGTTTTCTTAGCGGACGGGCCCTTCTGAATACAGGGGACGGAGTTTTTGATACGTTTTTCATTTTCAGCCTCCGAATCGTACGGAATCCGCTACTCGTTATTTCTTGCGTAGCCACAGAATGGTATGGGCTTTTACGCCTGAACGTTCAAAAAGATGATTCAGGGCAGTGGCTTTTGAGGTCATGGTGATTTTCCCACTTTTGGCATCTACTGTATGGATGATGTACTTGCTTGGCACAATGGGGAGGCTGAAGTGGTCGGCGCAAACATAGACGAGGTAGCCAGACTGGTCGTTACCTATGGCCACACAGCCTTCGCCGTCAAGGGGTGTCATCATGGGGAGGTCCTTCAGAAGTTGGCGCTGCTGTGGGTCGGTGGAAGATGCATGAAGCGGAACATTGGGCAGAGAGCCTCCTGCCATGAGGATGGCCCAGCCGTAGTCGGGATATTGCTGTGAGTGAAAAGTCACCGCTTTCTCTGGAAAACGCTCTCGGTATTCTCTCACGGCACGATAGGCCTCGTCGAAGCCGGTCTTGCCCACTCTCATCTTGCGCATCCATTGGCGGGGAGCCATGTTGCGACCCGCCTCGGGTGCCCATAGTCCGTCGGTGTTGTAGTGCCAGTAGCGGATGTCGATGATGTCGACCACCTTGCTCAGCACAGGGTCGGTGAGTATGCTGTCCTGCGCGTCTTTGGTGCAGCTGAGGGCGACGAGGGGGTGATGGCCTGTCTCTGCTTCCCATTCAGCGATGGTCTCCAGCCAGAAACGGGTGAAGTGAAGCGGACCGGTATATTCGGCGCTGATGAAGTGCACCACATTGGGCTGGTCTTTCAGTTGGTCGAGACACATCCGGATATACTGTTTGTGCAATGGGCGGAGCACTGGATCCTGTTCATCGTAAAACTGCTCTGCCATGAAGATACGTTTGTCGCCGGCAAAAGGCACTGGCTCGGGAAACAGGGTGCCGTTGATATTGTTGACAGGACGCCAGGGACAGTCTACCCAGTGGGCGCCGGCCTCCAGGATGTTGTGCTGGAAATAATGCTCGTTGAAAAGAAGCATGCCGTAGGGGGCGGCTTGTGAGGCAAATTGGTTCAGACGGTCCCAATACCATAGGTTGGGGCGGGAGAGGTCGTAACATGACAGGCCGTCCCAGGCTGTGCCTTGTCCACTGCGGGCAAAGGGCTGCTCGTAGAAGGGTGCCCAAACATCGCCGTCAGCACGACGCACACGCTCATGATCGGTGCGGCGCAGGTCGTACCACAGGCCATAATGGTGGTCGAGGGCAGAGAAGTGGTGGCCTCTCAAAGAGGAGACCACAGAGTCGATACGGTCAGTCCAGCCTGTGCCCTCTCGTCCTGGCACAAAACGGGTGATGGCAGGCTTCGCCTCTCGGGCCACGAAATTGTCTTTCACACGGCCGCTCCACCAGGGTATATCGTATGGGCACCCTGTGAGGAGGCCTCCGTCAGCCGTGAGGTGACCATGGTCGATGGCGACGGTGACGGCCTGAGTAGGCCGCTTGGCGGTAGGATGGTATAAGATGGGTTTGGTGGGTGTGGTGTCTGCGTGATAAGGGATGCTGTCTATCCACATCTCAAGGGTGAGACGGGGCTGCGTGAGTGACTCTTGGGCCAGTGACATGGCCTGCTCGACAGTCGGTGAACTGGTGGCATTGGTGGAGCGGGGGAGAAGATGACTCAATTGCGCCACATGTTCCACCAGTTTGGGTGGAAATTCGCTTCCAGGGACATAACTGGACAGATAAAGGGCATAGCGGTTTGAAAGTTGGTCATAGAAAAGGGAGCGCGGCGTGACGTGGTCGTTGCTGCTGGTCCATTCGCCGTCGCCGGTCAGGGTGCCCCAGCAACCATGGGCACTGTTGCGGTTGTCTTCATCGGGCGAATAGCAGTCGATGGTCGAGGCAGTGCATTGCCAGAACATAGAGTTTGCTGTGTTCCAACCAGTACCAAACTGAAATTGGCCAAGGTTGGCGAAGCGCAGGTCATGACCGTCGATGTTGACGATGTCGAAGAGCAGTCCCGCTGCCCAGGAACCGATGCTGCCACTGAAACCCAGTGAGTGCTCACCCTCGCACTGTACAAAAGCATTGGGACCGGCCGCACCATAGCCAGCGGCGAAGTCGTGGATGCCCTCACGCGAGACACAACGCTGGAAGAGGGTCTGCTGCCCACGGGTAAGGAATACGTTTCTGCGCCAACCACCAATTTCTGAGACAGGCTCTTGGGCGACACAGTCCTCCACGGTGATACGTGACGTGCTCTTTTGAAGGTTGACGGCACTGCCGGCAAGGTGCCTGAAGTTCACCCTGCGCACCCAGCAGTCGCGGGCATGGTCAATGAAAATGCCATCCCAGCAGTGGTCCTCGTCTTTCGGATTCCAGTCGTTGACGGCGGCCATGAGCGTCATATTCTCAATGCCGCACTCCTTGATCTCGCCGATGTGAGGGTTTCTGATGATATAAGCGCCACCGTATGCCTGTGAGAGGGTGGTGGTGATGGGGGCGTCGATGTGGACGGCATTCCCCACGATATATTCGATGGTGCGGTCCCAGGTGATGTCGATATCGGTGGGCTTCCAGCCTGTGTAGTCGAGACCACCGCCAAAGTCATCCATCTTCAGGTGGTCTATCCAGGCTTTGGTACAAGGGCGTACAATGTCGATGCGGTCGCCCGCTTTCAGTGGCTCTCGCATCTGTTGGTCGATCGTAAGGGTGGTGCTGCCGGCTGGTATCTTGTCGTCAGAGATAAAAAGAGTGTCTTTTTCAGAGACAGACCACTTGTCGCCCTCCACATAGATGATGGCACCCCGGTCCACACCCTCTTTGAGCAGGGTGGTCTTGTTCTTGTTCATGCCTCTCAGCACAATGCCCGATGCTTGGATGCGCAACGGCTGACTGAGATGGAACGTCCCCTCGTCTAAGAGCACCGCACCACGATGGCCGTGGACGTCTGCCTTCCGGGCGGCCACCTGATCGATGGCTTGTTGGATGAGCGCAGAGCAGTCGCCCTCCTGCCATGCCACAAAGACAGCCACACCGACATCGGGTATCGGCGCCCCTGAAGCACAATAGCCGCAGGTGGAATAGTCCATGGGCACATACAACTCTTTCTTCGGCTTCTTCTGAGCACTTATGTCGATGCTGAAGCATATACATAGGCTCATCAGCAATGGGAGGCATCTGTTGAAATACATATTTTCAAGTGAAAGGATGATATGTAAAGACGCTCGGGCTGCTAAAATGTACTCTTACTCAAGTTGAGAGGAGTTAAGGAGCTAAAGGAGTTAAGCCAAGTGATTCTTTTGTTTATTCCTTTTATCCTATGATTTCTACTTGATGCCATTGAGGCCAATTACTTCAGATAATCTGTGGTAATGGCTTAACTCCTAAGCGTAGTGATAACTACTTAACTTCTTAATTACCTGCTAGTTGAGTACATGCGACTGCTTACTGATGAACTTTGAGAATAAACTTGAATACTCAGAAGTGCGGCACTACTCATCTCACGTATTTCTTTCCGTCTTGGATGTAGACACCTTTTGAGGGAGCCTGCTGAAGCAACCGCCCATAGAGGTCGTATATCTGATGGCGGGTGGTAGGCGACATGATGGGTCGGTCGTTGATGCCGTTGGGAGACTTGTTGGTCTCTTGTACGTAAGCCATATGTCCCATGAACAATAGTGTATGGGTGATGTTGTGCTCGATGGTGAAGTAGAAAGGACGGTCGATGACAAAGGTTTCGTCTGCTTCAGGAGGCACACAATCCATAGCCTCAATGACGGTGACGGCAGCCGCTTCAGTGCCTTTCTCGTCTACAATGATTTTGCCACACTGGAAAATCTGATCGATGCCACCTCCTTTAGTTGTCATATTGCTGAAGTCGGCTGTTGTCTTGAAAGCATCTGTGATGCCTAACTCTTTTAGGATGTCTTTCAGATTGTATTCTCCTTCGATGCTGAATTTGGGCATTTGCAGTTTGAGGTAAAGATTCGTACTGCTGCTGACAGCTGTCTGCCAGTCATCGTAAGTCAGTGAGGGGAATGCCTGCTCATCGATAGGCAAGAAGATGGTCATCGAGAACTCGCCAGATCCATAGGGAAGGGTCACGGTCTTGAAATGCTGGGTGGTGGCGGTCTTGAAATTTTCGCTCACTTGCATCATGTCCACGTCAATACTTGTACCATCGGTCAGATGGAAGGGCTCAACATGAGTGTCTACCTCACTGAAGGGGTTGCTCCAAGAGCCTTTGAAATAGAGCGCATTGGCAAGCAACAGCCAAATGTCGTCATTGGGCTCGTTAAGGATAGAAGGAATCAATTGGTGGGTTTTCTCGCTCACCCATCTGTTGATCTGATCGATGCTTTCCTGCAACCCGAAGTCCACCTGGGCGGTTTCTGCCTCATAATAGGAGCGAAGGGCGTTGAGAAAACTGTCATGCATGGGCGTTCCACATCTTGTCCATAGGCCATTGGCGATTTCGCAGATGGGGTATTGCGCATCATAAAATTCCTTGTAATCTTCTTCTTCCTGGCCCCATTGGGGATTCCACTCGTAGGGTGGACGATAGGTGAGCTGCTTGGTCAGCGTTTGGTTGTAGACATTCACTTGCTCCATGTCATAATCAGCTGTGCCCAGTACTTCCCGTATCTCAGAAAGGGTGTTGCCGCCAGCTCCGTTCTCCAGCATCGAGAGGGCTATCTGTGCGGAGAGAGGGGAGAAAATGACGTTTTCGTCGATATCCTCGGCCACTTTGTCGAACAATGTGAAAGAGAACTTCTGGTAGATGGTCTCCAGCGGCTGCAAACTTTCCTGAGCCATCATGCTCATGCTTGTCGTCAGCATGCCCATTAAAAACAATAGCTTTTTCATATCATTTGGTGTTTGAGGTTTTTTATTTGAGGTGCTTTTTCCCATTGATGATGTAAATGCCTTTTTGGAGAGGTTTGACTCGCATTCCCATCAGGTTGTGGCATTCATTGACAGATAGGGGCGTCTTTCGGATGGCAATGATGCCATCGGGTGTCAGTGTCACCGATCGTCCGGCCAGTTGGAGCACCGTGTGGCTCACATTCCTGCGTTTGGGCTTTTCTGTCGCCTCAGTACCTAATGGAGACACTATGAGAGGATCGTATAAATATGCCATCGGTCCGTCAAGACATCCCACTTTGAACAATACATTATTCCAGCAAGGCAGAATATCACCTTCGACTATCACGTCATGATGGTAAGTCAGGCCTTCTGCCGTAATGGTGTCGGTCTTTGTTGAAATGACAACAATGGTGTCATTGTATGTGCTATCCAATAGGGAGTAATGGAAATAACTGTCTGGCTCGAAAGTGCCGAAATCGTAGAGTACGAACTCGTCGGAGATGCCGTTGTTGCATAGCCGGGCATAGACCACCGTGTCGCCTCTCTCGGAGCGTACGTATCCGATCGTCAAGTCTTCTTTCACGTCAATGAGGTTGAGATAGTCCACACCGTCTATCGTGGTGTGGCCGCTTAGCTCAAAGATGAAATCTACGACCGTCTCTTCATCCAGGCATTCCACCTCCCATCGTGTGCCTTCTCGCCATACATCCTGAGCGTAAACATACATCGACATCAGCAGAGCTGACAATAACAGTATGAGATATCTTTTCATAGACTATATTTTGACAGATAGGTTTCTAAGGTCTCGTTCATCACGCTCTCTTCCAATTTGCGTTTCATGCGTTGCTTTCTGACAGCCACAGAAGAGGGGGCGATGCAATAGATATTGGCAATGACGGGATTGGGCACTTTCATAGCGACCAGACAGCAGAAGCGAACATCTTCATCACTGAGAGAGGAATGGTTCTTACGCAGTTGATAGGTGAATTTGGGAAGCACCAGATTGGTGTTCTCCTCTATCAGTTGCCACGACTTCTCGTTCAGGTCGATGTGGCCGGTGTGGGTGCGCTTGGCATTGAGAATGGGCAGAAGGATAGCGTAGAGATGTTCGTAATACCTTCTTTGCAAGTCTTCGTTGAGCGCCCTGACCTCTGCCTCACTGCTTTGGGCATCCTCGGCCAGACGAAGGGCCTCCAATTCGGCTTGATGCGCGACTATAGCCCTTCGGCGAAACACCACGATGGCGACCACGGCACCCGCCAGTACGATGGCACTGACGGCCAGTAGCCCCCACATTCGGGCTTGGGCTTGTGCTTTCATCGTCTGTTGGCGTGCGGAGGCCAGTTTCATCTGCTCTTCATGCTGCAGCTGGTGGATGCTGGTCATCGCCTCTGATGCCTCACGCTGGGCGGCGGAGTCATTGAGTTCGAGCAGCAGTTTGGCGTCTTTGAGGGCTTGCAGGGTCTGTCCCCGTCGCTCATGGATGCTCTGCAGGAGGCTCAGCTCTTCGATCCTGGCATACAGGCTGTCGGTTTGAGCGTACTGGTTGATTTTCTTCTCTGCCTCATCGTAACGACCGATGTTGTTCAGCATATACACTTCGGAGAGATGGAAGATGTCCTTTTGTGCGATGGGTGGGTAGATGGCTTGTGCCTGACAGAGGGAGGATACCACCGAGTCGGTGGCGTCGGTTTGCAAAAACACCTGACAACGCATCAACTGGCATTTGGCACGAAATTCAGCAGAGTCGGATGGTGCCTGCGTCAATGCCTTGTCTAAATAGGAGATGGCTTGGTCATTGTCACCTTGTGTATAGCGCGACACACCTAGTGTGAAAAGGGTGAGGGCTGTTTTTCCTGTGTCATCCATCGACTGTGCTGCTTCCAATTGCCGGACGAGGTATTTCTCTTGTAGATGAAACAGATTTTTCTTCTCGTAAGCAGATGACAATGCTTGGAAGAGTTGGTAGTTGACTTGTGGGTCGTGGCATCCCTTGGCATAGTCGGCGGCCGTGAGCATCAAGGTGAGCGCACTGTCGGTTTCGTGTTGCTTGTACAGCATCTCGCTGGTGTCGAGCAGACGGCTCACCATTTCGGTCGTGTCTTTGCCATCGTATGCCATCCTCTGTCTTGATGGTTCACAGGCTGTGATGACTACAAAAAGCATTGTCAATATGTAAAATGTATGTTTCATACTTTCTTCTTCTTTTTTTTGCAAAGATAGTATGAAACTTTAGGAAAAACAATAGCCTGTGATGGCTTGTCTATCGGTTGATAAGGAAAGAAAAGGGGAAAAATATCTGATAATAAGCATCTTGCGGGAAACGCAAATGTATATCGAAAATCGTGGCGCATCCTTCAAGATGCGCCACGATATCATGTCTTGAGCTATAAGTCCAACTTTCTTATGGCAATGTGTCGGAGAGTGGGTCGAAGAGACCGTCGGCATTGCGGCCTAAGTCGTGCCATCCCACTGTCTGGTGCAGGGTGGGGTTGGTCTGCATAGCGTTCTGACGCAGGCCAAGGAAATAATAGGTGGGCCGGTACTGGATGGTCAGTGCGTCGTCATTACCGTCGGCGTTCACATCCTTGCGCATGAGGAAGATGTCGTAGAAGTCGGCCAACTCACGCACCTTGGCGTCGGCGATGCCATTCGTGCTGGTGAGATCCTCGTCGAGTGTGATAGGCTCCGGACGGTTGCCCTCTGTCGGATCGGTCTCACTGGGGTCGATACAGTAGAGCACAATCTGATGACGCTTGGTGCCATTGAGAGGTTTTACACCCAAGTAAGTGCAGGTGTTGCCACCGAAGCCAGTGAGCGCCCATGACGGTTTGATGGCTGCCTGTCCCACGCCACCGTCGAAGAGCATCCAGCGATGCATGTCACTATATCGGTTGCCCTCGAAAGCCAATTCTATCTGGCGCTCGTAGAGGATGGCGGAGAAGAGCTGGGCACGGTCGCCATTGATGCCGGTGGGCAGGCCGTAGTTGTTGGCAGAGGTGTAGCCCACGCGGGCGCGGATTTGCTGCAGGGCCTGCACAGCCTCCTCATTATGGCCAGCGCCACAGGCGGCCTCTGCGAAGTTGAGCAGCACCTCGGCATAACGCATGGAGATGAGCGGTGCGGCGTTCTTCATGAAGCCTTTGGGGTTGCTTTGGCTGTTGATGTACTCGTAGAAAGGTGTATTGTGCAGATGCAGGTCATCACTGCGCTTGCGCACATAGATGGAGTGACTGCTGGCTTTGTCAGTGGTCTGGGTGAGCAACTCGGGCCAGTAGCCGCTGGAGGTGGTCACTTTGTCCAGGTCCTCTTCCTTGTCGTTCCACATATAGCTCCAAAGGGCGTAATTCTTGCCTGTGGTATAAACGTCGGAGGGGATGATGCCATTGAGTGATGGGTCGGTGAGGCTGACACCTCCCTCGCTCCACTGCCACTGCACACCAGGGAAGGCGAAGGTGCGGTAGAAGCGTGGGTCGCGGTTGAGCCAGAATTTCAGTTTGTCGTACTTGATGCTGCTCTCACCGGGTTTCAGGCCGTCGGCCATCGGGAAGAGGTCTACCATCTCGGCTGTCGGGGTGTAACCGCCACCGCCATTGGTGTTTCTCGGACGGATGCTGTGCTCCCAACGGTTGTATTTGCCGTAGTCGGGCTGGCCGGAGACATTGTCCTTGGTGTTGTGCAGAGTGATGAAGATGGCCTCGTTGGTGCTGCCGTCGCTACCCGTGTAGTCCATCCAGATCTTTGCCCAATTGGCACCGTTGTTAGCACCACCGTTGCCGTTGTAGGCAAGACCGAAATGCCCCTCCTGCAGTTTTTGCAGGGCAAGTTTGTTGGCTTCGTAGGCGGCAGTCCAGCGGGTCTGGTCATCGTTGCGGTTGAAGACAGGGCTGGCATAGTAGAGCAACATCTTGCCCAGCATGGCCTGAGCCAGACCGGAGGTGATACGTCCGAAGTCTTGTGCCTCGTTGCTCCAGCGGGCGGGCAACATATCAGCGGCGCGTTGGAAGTCGGCGCAGATGAAGTCGACACAGTCTTTGGTGGTCTGGCGTGGCACGATGAGGTCGGTTCCGTCGCCACCCTTGCCTAAGATGGGGTCTTGCACATGGTCGATAAGGGGTACACCGCCATAGATGGTCACTAAATGGTAGTACATATAGCCGCGGAAGAAATAGGCCTGGCCGAGCAACTCGTTTTTCTGCTCGTCGGTGAGGGCCTCTGACTTCGTCACGTTCTCTATCACGTCGTTGCAGTTGCGGATATGTCCCCAAGGGCTGTACACATCGTTGGCCACATAGAAAAAGTCAAAATTGGCGCCTGAGAAATTGTAGGTGACTTCCTCTTCGGGATTGACGAAGATGGAGAATCCGCCGTATTCCTCAGTGCTTTTCGACCATTTGTCGGGATTGCCCACTGGTGTCCAGTCGTTGGGCTTGTTGGTGCCGTTGCCGTCGCCGCCGTCAGAGACGGGCAGTATCCAGTAGTAGAGGTTGTTCAGACGCTCCTGGGCACCATTATAGTCACTGTAGGCCGTTGTCTGGTTGAAGTTGCCGTAGTTTTTCTTCTCCTCCAAAAACTCGTCACTGCATGAGGTGATGCCAAAGGCGATGGAGGTCAGCACAAGGGCAGCTGCATATATATTCTTGTTTTTCATCTTATATCTCCTCATTGTTTAGGTTAGAACGAAACATTGATACCCATGGTGTATTTGCGCAGGTTGGGATAGCGGCCATAGCTGCCGGCCCATGAAGCCCAACTCTTGTCGGGGTAGTTGTTGATGAAATTGATGGCATTCTGCACGGTGAGGTTCAGACGCACACTGCTGATGCCTAAGTGCTTCACCCAGGTGCGGGGCAGGGTATAGGCTACGGTGACATTGCGCAGCGTCACGTTCTTGGCGTCGATGAGCCAGTAAGATGAAGCCTGAGCGTTGACGTTGCTGTAGCGCATGTTGGGCATTTGGGCGTTGAGGTTGGCGGGAACTGTCACACGGCCAGATGCGTCGTAAATGTCCTCGTAGTTGAACATGTCGCTGAAAGAGGAGGGCATGTTCTCATACTCATAGCCACCGAAGTTGCTGCTGGCAGCCTGACGGAAGTCATTGCCCACCAGGGTCTTGGCACCCCAACTGGCACCCAGCTGTGCCTGCAGCGAGAAACTCTTGAAGCTGCCGCCGAGGTTGAGGGTACATCCGTAGGGGTTGCTGGAGTATTCTGACAGACGGATAAAGTCGTTGCCGGTTGTCACCTTGCCGTCTTTGGCGGCGTAGGTGCCGTCGCCGTTGTTGTCGCCTTGCAGGTCCTCATAGATGAGCATACCGGGACGCACCTCGCTCTTGGTCATGCCGAGATACTCAGTGATGCCGTATTTGTCGAAGTATTCCTCAATGTCCTGATAACTGCGGAACATACCGAGGCACTTGAAGCCCCAGATACCGCGGTCGGTGCGCTCGCCATAGACTACGTCGTCGTATTCGGGGATGGCCTGGAAATTGGTCACCAACATCTTGTTGTCGCTGAAACCAGTGGAGAGTTTCACCCAATAGTTGATGTCCTTGCCGATCTTGTCGCGCCAACCCACGTTGAGCTCCCAGCCCCAGGCGTCCAGTTCACCATAGTTCTCAGGGGTAGCCTGGGTACCGACGGTGGTGGGGAACTGCGAGGTGCCGGTGCGGGTGGCGAAGAGTTCGCGGCCTCGCTCATAGTAGTAGTTGAAGTCGAAAGTCAGACGGTTGCGCAGGAAGTGGGCGTCGATACCAAAGTTGGTCTTGTAGTTCTTGTCCCAGTGCACATCGGAGTTGACACCAGCCTTGGGCATGACAAGGGCATAGCCCACATTGCTGTTGATACCGCTGGAGCCGAATATGGCACCCTTGGCAGCATTGCGCTCATAGAGCTGTGTCCAGAGCCAGGCGCGGATGTTGTCGCGGCCCATCAGACCCCAGCTGGCGCGCAGCTTAAGGAAGTCTACCCACTTCACTTTCTCCTGGAACCAGTTTTCTTCTGAGATGACCCAGCCGGCACTCACTGATGGGAATTTGCCCCAGTAGTTCTTGGGTGCGAACTTGGTGGAGGCGTCGGCACGGAAAAGGAACTCAAAGAGGTATTTGCTGGCGTAGGCGTAGTTGAGACGTCCTACATAGGAGAGCATACCGCTCTCGGTGCGGTTGCCGGAGGCGTCTTTGTCGCCCGTGCCCGAACTGAACTGTCCGTCTTGATAGGCGATCAGCTGGGTGATGCTGCCATACAGGTCCTCACCCCATGCCTCGGTCTTCTCGATGGACCCTAAGGCACTCACGTCATGCAGGCCGAACTGACGGGCATATTGCATGGTGAAGTTGAACTGATAACTGTCACTGCGGGCGAAGTTGCGGCTGATGAGACCACCGTTGCTGACCAGTCGCAGCACACTCAGGGTATTGTCATCGTATACGACATCTTGGCCAGTGTAGAGGTGGTTGCCAGAACCGCCTCTGTCAAGGAGTCGGTAGACATCCTGGATGGTCTGTACGGTGTTGTTCTTGGAGTTGCTGATGGTCTTGGAGTAGGAAACCTTGGCGGTGAGACCTTTCAGTGGCTTGATCCAGCCGAGGTCAAACTCTAGATTGCCATTGATGGTCAGGTTGTTGGTTTGGTTGCGGGTGTAGTCGCTGTGGTTCTGTACGGCAACGAAATTGTACAGTTGGGTGGCACTGGTCGGGATGCCGTTCTCCATACCGCTGTAAACGATGGGATAACCATTGGCATAGTCGGGCACGAAGGGCAGGTGCGTCATCAGCCAACGGTAGTCGTAGTCGGTGCCGCCACCTTGTGGAGTGGTCGAGTTGTTGCGCTCGCCCCAGTCGCCACTGATCTGAAGAGTGGTTTTCACATATTGACCTATCTTAGCGTTCAGACCGGCGCGGAAGTTCCAGCGGTCGTAGTCTAGACGGCCGATATTACCTTCTTGGTTGTAGTATGACACACCAGCAAAGTAGGTGGCTTTGTCATTACCACCGTTGATATTGAGATTGTGTCGCTGTGTCAGCGCTGAACTCCATTCTTTGTCGAGCAGGTTGTAGTTGATGTGGCGCACGGCTTCCATCTCATCGGCCTGGAACAGTTGGGTGCGCAGCTCGATATTGTCCTGGGTCGAGGTGTTGGCGGCACGCATGGTATTGAACACCTTCATATAGTCATAGCTGCTGAGCATCTTCGGTGTGAAGAGGGCGTCGGTCCATCCAAACTGACCAGAATAACTGATCTTTGGCGCACTGTTCTCACCCTGCTTGGTCTTGACCAGCACCACACCGTAGGCGGCACGGGCACCGTAGACGGCAGCCGAGGCGTCTTTCAGCACGGTGATGCTCTCCACCTCACTGATGTCGAGGTTGTTGAAAGCGGTCTCTGTCGAGATGAATCCGTCGATGACATAGAGTGGCGTGGGGTCGGGGTCGCCGCCACGGGTGGCATCAGGTGTGGTGCTCCTGGCGAAGACATCACTTTGGCGGATATTGAGCGAGGGGCTTTGGCCGGGGCGGTAGCCATTGGCACTGACACTCACGCCATTGAACATACCCACGAGGGCGTCGCCCAAGCTACCCACGGAGAGGTCTTGTATCTCTTTGGGTGAGATCGTCTCCACGGCGCCCGTGACGTTTTTCATCTTCTGGGTGCCATATCCCACGACCACCACCTCATCAAGGCTTTGGTTGTCTTCGGCAAGGCGTATCACACCACCGGGTTTGACGGTCTGGGGCAGATAGCCGATATAAGTGACGGTGATCTTGGCGTCGCCGGGCACTTCCAGTTCATAATTGCCATCTAAGTCGGTGACGGTGCCTCCAGAGCTCACTCCTGCTACCTTGATGGTCGCACCGATTACTGGCTCGCCGGTCTCGTCGAGCACGGTACCTTTCACCGTCCTGCTCTGTGCCAATGCCATGGTGGGCAGCAGCGTCATGGCAGCGCTCATACATAAACTGATGATGAGTTTTCTTTTCATATCTTGATTGCTTTTGTATTCTACATAGTTGAGATTAATTCAGCCAACGTGGGTCGCCGGTCTTGCGGGCCAACTGTTCTGAGCCGGTCGGGGTGAAATTGCCATTGGCGGCGTCGACGAAAGCCGGGTCGGTCTGAAGGGCGTTGCCACTGGCATCGTAGGTGTTGGTGGAGAAACCTTCGGTCTCTGGTGCTCCCTCAAACCAATAGGTGTTGTAGGCAAAGTTGTTGATGGCACTGCTGCTGATACGGCCGGTGATACGGCGTGGCACTTGACCGCTGCCGCAGTCGACGAAGATATTGTTGGTGATGTCGTAGTTGGAGGTGGCTCGGCCGTCAAAACCGCCGTGGTTGGCCATCTGTCCAGTATGCGCGATGTTGTAGAACGTGCAGTTCTTCATATTGATGGAGTTGGTCAGATAGCCGGCACGGTCGCAACGGCCAGAGTTGTTGTATCGGATGAAGTATTGTACGGGATTGCTGGTGGCAGACCAGAAGGTGCAGCCTGTCACCGTGAAGTCGTTGATGAAGCCGCCTCCGTCGTAGATCTGGAAGTAGGCAGTGCTGCTCATCTTGTCATCGGGAGTGAATTTCACCAGCGTGTTGGTCATGGAGAAAGTCTTCACACAGTATTTCACCTTGTTGTCGAACATAAACGTGCGGTTCACATTGTTCACCGTGCATCCTAAGAAGAGGATGGGGTCAGTGATCTGATGATGGTTGTTATGCTCAGCGTCGAGAATGTCGGGGCTGGGATTCTCACTGAGGGCCAGCACGGGCTGGGTCGATGCTCCACACTCGAAGGTGATGTATTTGGCTTTGAAGCCACCGCAAGTGGCCAGACCGCCTGTGGAACCGTAGGTGATGGTGGCATTGTTGGTCTTACTGCTGGTGCGCAGGGTGACAGTATATTTGCCGAAGTCCAGCACACCCGACAGGGTGTAGTGACCGCCGGGAGTGAGGTCGTAGTTGAGGTTGACACCCACGGAATCGGCAGGGATGGGATTGGACTGGAACCAGGCGTAGAGGTCGCCTTCGGGAATAGCAGCATAAGAGGCCTCGAAGGAGTTGAAGAGCTTTTCGGTAGCCGTAGCCGCCTCTTTGTTGTTGAGGTTCTTGTTGCCTAACGTGCGGATGCTGAGTTTGTAGTTCACATCCTCCTCGCGGGAAGTGGTCAGCGAACAGCCGTCGATGGTGTCGTTGACAAGAGGTGTCGTCTCGTTGCCGAGGTCATAGAGTGTAACCGCATAGCCTCCGGCACCGTAGACCACAGGCCAAGTGATAGTCATCTGGTCGCCGTTGGTGTTGGGAGTGATGGTGATGTCTGCCTCTGCGGGTGATGACAACTGAGCGTTTTTCACGTCGCTCTCAAACTTGTCGCCACCATCGTAGGTGTCAGCGCAGGATGCGAGAAAACCTATGCCTACGGCCACAGCCGCAAAAAGACATAGCTTTCTGCATGATACAAATTTTGATTTGCTCATAAATTAGGTTATTAGTTATACATGTATAATTCGAATTCTATTGTATGGACGTTGATTCCAAAAGAATGTAACCATCTGGACATAAAAAAAGGAGGGCATCATCATGATACCCTCCTGTTTAGTGGTGAGAGGTGAGAGGTAAGAGGTGAGAGGTGAGTGGTGAGAGAATACCCTTGCAGGGTTGTCTCATTTTAGAGGTGTCGTTATAACGTTATTACGTTTTACGTAATTACGATAATCCGTCAACTCTTTAACTTCCCACTATTTATTCACAAACTTCCGTCCGTTCTTGATCAAGATGCCCTTAGTGGTAGGAGCCACACGCTGGCCAGCCAGGTTGTAGACAGGAGCTTTGGTGTCATCCTCAGTAGCTTTCACGTTGACGATACCCTCAGTGCCAAGCCAGCGTGGGTCGCCAGTCTTGTTGGCTACCTGAGCCTCTCCCTGTGGGGTGAAGTCAGCATTGGCAGCGTCTTTGAACAGAGGATCGCTTGCGATGATGGTTTCGCTGTTGTCATAACCAGAGGGATCCTCAGCAGCACCATCAAACCAATAGGTGTTATAGTCGAAGGTGGCTGTTGCCTGATACTGACGGCCACCGAGATAGCGGCGTGCTACCTGACCACTTCCGCAGTCGACGAAGATGTTGGCGGTCATGGTCCAGTACGAGGTGTTACGTCCGGCGAAACCACTGTAGTTACCCCATTGTCCAGTCTTAGCTACATTGTAGAAGGTGTTGTGGTCGTAGGTGATGCTGTTGCTTTCAAAATCAGCACGGTCGCAACGTCCGGCGTTGCTGTAGCGCACGAAGTAGTCTTGGTCGATGCCCTTGCTGTAGAAGGTGCTGTTCTTGATGGTCAGGTTGTTGATAAAACCATTCTTCGACAGGTCAAATACTGTCTTGGTGGCAGCAGAATTGAGCGAAATCACACAATTGTCAACCAAGAAATTGGCAATCACGTATTTGGCGTCGTTGTCCTTAATGATCTGAGGCACATCGTTGATGTTGCAGTTGATGATCTGCACATTATCTACCAGATAATAGTCTTTGGCCAAAGAAGCGCCTGCACCATTTTCATCCAATACGATCAGAGGCTTGCTGCCAAGAGCGCTGGCATCAATGTCCAGGTTCTTGAGGATGAGGCTGCCCATGGCGGTGAAGTTGGCGTCTGCCGACATCTTCACCTTGGTGCCTTCTGCACCCTCGATGGTCAGATTGTGCTGTGAGATAGGACCCGACATGGTGTATTCCTTGTTAGCATCGAGTGTGATGGCAACAGGGCCGCTCTCATGAGCATATTGCTCAGCGATCTGAGTGAGGTCATCACCCTGTGGGCCTGGCTCATCGCCGGTGCTGAACTCAAAGCCACCGAAGCCCACCTGCGAACTGTCCTGGAAGAGCCAGTAGCTCTTGCCGGCTTTCACCTCAAAGGTGATCCATCCCCAGAAAGCCTGGTTGCCGCCAGCGATGATAAATGGACCGTAGAGGGGGTCTTTCTCTGTGTAGATGATGGTGCCGTCAGGTTGTTCTTCTGCGGTGCACTGTACGGCTTTGTGGATAGAGTCAATCTGCTCAGGAGTGAAGAAGATCTGATACTGCTCGTAGATGGGGTTGCCCTGGTTGTCGAGTTTGGGCTCACCGGTCTCGGGGTCGATAGCGGGGGTGTCGTAGTTGGCACGCTGTCCGTTGATATAACCTTCGGCCAGATACTTCACAGCCTCTTTGGTCTCGTCGTCGATGACGTAGGTGTGACGGTTGCCTTTGTTGGCCCAGACCTGCACTCTCAGTTTGCCGTCCACTTTCGGGGTGAACTTGTAGTAGAGTCCTACGAGAGGCATGACTTGCCCACCGGGTTTGTAATACTCATATTGTGCGCGGTAGTGGCCTGTGGGGTTGCCGTCCTGATAGACTTCCTCACAGAACATCTTCACGTAGGGGTTGCCTGTACCCATGGCGAAGTAGAGCTTTGTGCCCTTGGCGTCATTGATGTCGAGTTTGTTGTTGCCATTCTTCCACTGGATGGGATTCCAGGAGCCTACAGAGGCAATCTCATAGGTATGGTCCTCCTCGCTGATGAGAGCACCGGGCACCAGGTCTTGTCCGATGTTGGCTTTTGGATCCTCTGGGTCCACTTTGTTGGCAATGGTGGCGCCGCCTACAGCCTCAAGGGTCATGTTGGCAGTGTTGATGGTCACAATGGATTTTCCGTCTGCAGTGTTGGTGGCGTTGTTGTCAGCGTCGATTACAGCGGCAAACTCAGGAGCGAGCGTGATGTTGTCACCATCCACGATGATGGCTTTGTAAGATTCAGTTTGGGCGTTCGCTCCCAACGTGAAGATAGCGGCCGCCATAAGAGTAAACAATTTTTTCATAAGCTTATGGATTTGTTTGTTAGTAATTAAGTTCGTTGTTATAGTTATAAATCGGTTTCAAAATTAATGCATTTTTACTTAACAGCTGATGCGTATCTGCTTATTTTATAAAATATTAACAAATCGGATGGTGCTGAAAAATAAAGATTTACATTATGTCCAGAATTCTTTCTCACCAGTTTCTGACATCCTGCCTTGGCATTTGGGGCAGGTGCGTAGATCCCAGACATGGATGCGGTCGCTGCCGCAGTGCAGACACAACCGCCCCACCTCGCTTCTGAACGATGGCGCCACATCGGCGATGATGCCTCCCACCACGATGTTTTGCACGGTCTTGCAGTCGGGGCAACTCATCGCAGTGATCTGCTGACGAAACAAACCGCGGCCTTCATACACGTCGGCTTCATAGCCGCAGTCCTCACATCGGTATTTTTTCTTCCAGGACATGTTTATTTAAGTTGACAAGTTGACAAGTTGACAAGTTGACAAGTAGACGAGTTGACAAGTTGTTTGATGAGTTGGCGTGATGTCGTAATAACGTTATAACGTAATGACGTAATAACGACACCTCTTCTAAATAGCGACCTCGCAAGGGTATTCTCTCACTTCTCACCTCTTACCTCTCACCACTCAGACACACCTCTCATTGTATCCCAAAGTCTTGTTGTTGGCGCTCCACTTCCTCTAATGATTTGCGGCGCTCCTCGTCGGTCATGGCAGGGGAGGAAGTTTCGCTGGAAGATCTGTTGGTGCCTTGTCGGACGGTAGATTGTTCGTCGTAGCACATTCGCTCCGTGTAGGGCACACTCTCTATCTCCAAGGTGTCGGCAGTGGGGGCATGGGCTCCTTCGAATGTGGGACGGGCGATGATGCGTATCTTGCCAGCCTGATGGGTACTCCTCACGAGGATGGGCGCGCTGCCCCATTCCACGGCACGGGGATTGGCCAGGATGGTAGCGTCGCCGATGATAGCGCCTTCTCCCTCTACCGTAAACGATACCTGCTCACGGGCCAGACGGCGAACGTTGCCATTGTCGTCGGTGATCTCTGCCACTACCACGATGAAGTCGCTGCCGTCGGCCACCAAAGGCCGGCCCGTCTCATCAGCATAGAGACGGATTTTGGTGCTGCGGCGTGAGGGCATACGTTTCTCTGTACACACCACTTGTCCTTTGACGATACCTTCTGCCACAAAAGACACTTTCTGCCAGCTGCGTTGTTTGTAACTCAGGTCGCGGGCTTGCCAGAAGTCCCAGAAACCCTTGAAGATGACGGGGGCATTGGGGATGCCGTCCGATTGGTGGATGACTGGCAGGGTGGCTGTTTTGGCTCCCTCAAAAGCGGTCAGTCGCACACTGTCACAGTTGCTGAAAACCACCACGTCGGGGTCGGAGAATTGGGTCATCTCATGGGCGATATACACCATGGGGGTGTCACAGGCTTCAGAGCGGAACATCTCGAAGGCGTATTTCTTCTGGCGGAAGGCGTCGTAGATGCCGCCAACATAGGCATCGGGGTGATAACCGCGCTGATGGTCGAAAGGATGCCACTGACAACCGCCAATAAACTGCCGCTGACCACGGTACATCATGCCATACGTGTCGGCCAGAGAGAGGGCGGCTGTCAACATGGCTTTTTCACCCCAGCCACGGGCAGCACGGTTGATGGCGTTGTGTGCATACCAGTCGTCCACATACTCACCCCACTCACGGGTGAAGATGCATTTGTCTACGTCGAGGGTCTGTTTACCGATGTTGTCAGCCCAGTCATAAAGCACATCGTAGTTGTCTTTCACACCGGAGGAATTAAGGTCGGCGGCAGCCACCGGACGACCAGGATAGGGGTATTCTTCTCGGGTGATCTGCAATGCTTTCAAGGCAAAGTCCTCGGGATAACGGGTCTCGTTGAGGATGGGTTCCCACATCAGCACGCAGGGGTGGTTGCGGTCTCGGCGGATGATGTCACGAGTGTTCTGATGCACCATCTCCCCCCATTTCGGGTCTTTGTTCCAGTATTGCCAGCCGGGGGTGGGCACAATGATGAAGAGGCCTAACTCGTCGCAGGCATCCATAAATGAAGGGTCTTGTGGGTAGTGGGCGGCGCGGATGATGGTCATGCCAGCATCTTTCAACCGTTTGGCGTCACGCCACTGCTGACTGTTGGGCATGGCGTTGCCCACGTAGGCGAAGTCTTGATGACGGTTGCCGCCGATGAGTTGGTGATAGGGTTTGCCGTTGAGCCAGAAACCGTCTTTTCCACGAAACTCGGCTTGGCGGATGCCCATACGCACCATACCACCGTCTGTGCATTGACGGCCTTCCATGATTCTGATCTCCACGTCATACAGGTAAGGGTCTTCAGGCGACCAGAGATGTGGTTGGTTGAGCGTGGTGATTAGTTCTACGTTGGCCATCAGTCCGGCATACTGGGGCATGGCCACTTTCATTTTGGCTGTCTTGACCACTTTGCCAGTGGCGTCTTTGATGGTGGCTATGATTTGGGGCGTGATGTTTCTCTCATCGTTTTTGCATATTTCCACATTGATATGCACGTCGGCCTTCTGCTCAGAGATGTTGTCATAGTGCAAGAAAACACCGCCGCCAGCCACATCGTCACGCTCCACGGCATCGGTGATATGGAGGGAAGACTTACCGATGAGCCACACGTCACGGTACATGCCTCCATGATAGGAGAAATCGAGCTGGGTCTGTTTCTTGCCCGGTGGAAAGCTGATGTCATCGCTGTTGTCGGCCTTGACAGCGATCAGACATTTGTCACCGGCTTTGACGCCTTGTTCCGACAGGTTGATGGTGATGGGCAGGTAGCCACCGTAGTGTTGTTTTATCAACCGTCCATTGACATACACCTCCTGCTTGCCCATGATGGCCTCGAAATGCACGGTGACGTCCTTACCAGCCATGTCAGCAGGCACCGTGAAGTGTTTGCGATACCAACATATGCCTTGGTAGTTGCGGGAGCCGCTCACCTCAGAGGGTTCCAGTCTCACCGTATGGGGTGCGCACACCACTTCCCAATGGCTGTCATCGAGCACTGGTGACGCAGCGCCTGGCAGGTCACCACGCAGAAAGCGCCATCCCTCATTGAAGTTATAGATGATGCGGCCAGAGTTTTCCAACGGATAAAACCCTGCGACGGAAGCCGGCTGAGCGTAGGTGGCCATCGCCGTTAGCAAAAGCAAGCAAAGGATGATTTTTCTCATTTTTATCTTTAGTTTTTGGGATGTCATGATGTCATGGTGTCTCCTCAAGGCACTAGCTCCACATGCTTCACCCGCTGGCGGCGCCAGGTGTAGACCACATGGAGGTGGCCGTCACGGCTTTGGATGATGGAGGGGTAGGAATATTGTGAGATGGGACTGTCTTCGAGAGTGATCCAATGGTGCCAATGCTCCCCATCATCGCTGCGGAGGATGGAGAGGGGGGTGCGTGCGCCTTTCTCTTTGTCAGGCTCGATGGGCCAGTCGTTGCAGATGAGGGCATATCCTCCTTCCTGGAGGTTGACGGCATCAAGACCGCTGTTGTTGTTGGGGGTATCAATGAGTTGGAGGGGTGTCCATGTCTCGCCATTGTCGCTACTGTAGGTCACACCGATGTGGCGGCTACGGGTGCGACAGAGCGCCTCTAAGCGTCCGTCGGGCAGCACAAGGAGGGTGGGTTGGATGGCCTTCACACCGTCCGTGGCCTCTACAAAGGCGGTGTGTCGCCAGGTCTTGCCCATGTCATCGCTCAGTTCGAAATAGACCTTCCAACCATTGCGCTCATCGCTGCATGGTGAGATGAGGCGGCCCTGATGCAGGATGGGTTTGTTCTTGATAGGACCGTAGATGGTGTCGGACAGAGGCTCTCGCTTGCTCCACGTCTTGCCACCGTCTTTCGAGACGATGCGCCAACCTTTCCATCCTGCCACATTGGGACCAATCTTGAAATAGAGGTGCAGTTGACCGTCGGGGGTCTCAAAGAGCACAGGATTCCAGCATGCCTCGCGGTAAGCATCACCGATGGCGGCTTCACCTCTGTTGCCTCGCCACTCGGGTAGGGGCGTGAACTGTCCTTTGAAAGCGGGTGTGGTGGAGGCGGTGACCAGACTTTGTTTTCCCTCGGGGTTGGGGGTGAGTGGACGTGGCTCCACACCGTCGGCCACCATTTGTGGCGCTGTCCAGGCGTCGCTGCCCTTTGGCTTGCGACTTACCCAGATGCAGACATCGGGGTTGCGCTCTTTGGTGCCTCCGAAGTAGGTGGCCACCAGGTCGCCTCGCTTGGTCTCTACGATACTGGCGGAGTGGCACTGGGGGAATGGGGCGTCTTTATACAGAAACTCGTCAACCACCACTTCGCTGCCTCGTTGTGGCAGTGGGTGGGTCAGGTCGTGCACACCTGAAGGCAGTTGTCTGACGGTCTCTTGGTCGAGATGGATAAGTGCCGTGGTGTTGGGGGGTATTTCGATATGCCATCTCAGTGTGCCATGGTCCTTTTTCCACTGGCTCACAATCTTTCCGTAGATGCTCTGATAGGTAGCTTCCACAGCATCCATCTCGTCGACGGTGAAGTCGGGCTTCATCACGACTTGGCGGTAGCCTGCCTCGCCAGGAGCGATACCTGCCACACACTCATAGAGCCATGACAGCAGGTCGCCCAACAGCATGACATGGTTGCCGGAGTTCATCTTGGGCGATGCAGTGTCGCCGTTCCAGAGTTCCCAGATAGTGGTGGCGCCATGTCGGGCCATATAGCCCCATGAGGGGTAAGTGTCGTTGGTAGCCAACAGCCAGGCGATGTCGGTGCGTCCCATGGCAGTCAAGGTGTGGAGAAGCCAGCTGATGCCGATGACACCACATGACACATGTCCATTGTTGTCGGTGATGATGTTGCGGATGACGTTTTTGACTACTTGTTCTTTGACGTAGGGGTCGTCTATCATCCCGAAAATATAGGGCAGGATATTGGCAGTGACCGTGTTGTTGCCATAGTAGGTGCTGTCTGGATAGAGCAGATGGCCAGCAACGGTAGACGTTCCTTCATGGCGTGTGAGGAAATGGCGGTGAAACGCTTCCTTGGTCAGCGCCGCCTCTTGCTCAAACCAGGCACGGTCTTCTTCTTTGCCCATCAACTGTGCAAACCGGCTCATCTGTGTGCAGGCGTGGTAGTAATAGGCGGTGGAGATGAGGCTGCCGTCGGTCTGACGGGCTGGGTCTTCGCTGTGAATCAGCTTTTCTTCCTCTGGGGGCACACACCAGTCGCCGTAGCGGTCACGGTCAATGATGCCGTCACGCTGATATTGGTATTTCAGATGGTCCATCCAACGCTTGACGTGGGGATAGTAACGGCGCAGCGGTGCGTCATCGCCATATTGTGTGAGCAACATGTCGAGTCCGTTGGGCAGGGCAGCAGGCCATGTCACATTGTCGGTATAGTAATTCCAGAATGCAGGAGCCACGTCAGGTATGCAACCATCCTCACGCTGTGCCTCGCAGATGTCACGCATCCATTTGGCATAGAGACCGTGATTGTCAAAGAGATACGCCTCACCATAGCAGCCGGCGGTGCGGTCGCCGAGCCAAGGCTGGCGCTCATCACGCTGCGGACAGTCAACAGGCATGCCTTTGTAGTTGCTCCGGATGCCTCTCCGTGCGTTGTGGTAGATGGTGTTGAGCATCTCGTTTCCGCTATGGAAGGTGGCGGTCTCTGCCATCTCGTCGCTGACCATCTCTCCCATGAAGTCGTCCTGTGTGGCTTGGGGCATACCGGTGACTTCCGCATAACGGAAACCGTGGTAGACGAAAGTGGGATGCCACCATACACCATTTTCGTTGCCGTTGGCATAGTAGCGGTCGGTGCTTTGCGCATGACGCAGGTTCTCCGTCCAGATATTGCCCATGGAGTCTAACCGCTCGGCAAAGTGCACCACGACAGAGTCGCCTGCCGATGTGTTGGACAAACGCAGACAGAGCCATCCTGCCATGTTTTGTCCCATATCGATGATGAGTTTGTCGCCTTTTCTCGTCACCGACAGGGGCTTGACTTGTTCCACGACTGTCATGTTGGGTGCCATAGCGCCACGTAGGGTGCCAGTGGGGATGGCGGTGCGCTCAGCTTGCATCCATTGGGAGTCGTCGTAGCCGGGGCGGGTCCAGTCGCCTAACTCTTTACGGGCGTCGTAGGTCTCACCGTCATACTCATTGTTGGAGCGGATGGCGCCATCGGGGTTCACTTTCCATTTCTCGTCTGAAGAGATGGTCTTTCGGGTGCCGTCGGCAAATTCCACAATCAGGTTGAGACGCAGGGTGGGGTAGCCGAAGTTGGTGATTTTATAGGGCTTTTTATTTTGCTGCATGGTGTAGTACCGTCCGTTGCCTAATATCACACCGATGGCATTTTCCTTGTCCAGCATCTCAGTCACGTCGAAGGCATTGTAGAGCACTGTCCTGCGATAGTCGGTAGGGGCTGGCGAGAGCACCTGACTGCCGATGCGTTGGCCATTGATATAGGCTTCATACATGCCCAGCCCGCAGATATACAGGGTGGCTCTGCGCACTTCTTTGTCGATGCCAAACTGCTGTCGTAGGTAACGGGCTGAGAGATGACTGTGCTCCACCTCATCGTCCCAGGGCATGGCTCTCTCCAATCCTATCCACCGCCCGCTCCAGTCTGATTCGGTCAACAGTCCCACGTTCCAGTAAGCGATGTCCGACCAGTCGGTCTCGCCTTTCGTCGTCGTCACTTTCACACGCCAATAACAGGGAGTGTTGCTTCTGAGGGTCTTGCCCTTATAGCTGACCCACTGAGACTGTGGGGTCTGCGCCATACTGTCCCAGAGGTCGCCCTCCAGTCGTTCTGCTTTCTCATGGGTCGAGGCCACGATGAGATGGTAGCCTGTCTGTGTCACATCGTTGACATCAGCCTCTATCCGCCAACCTAAGCGCGGGGTGGGGGTGTCGATGCTCATGGGGTTGGTCAGATGCTCCGTCCGCAGGTCGGTCACGCGGATGGGGTTCTCTTTCTTTTTGGCTGCCGAGGCTGTGACAGCCAACAGGCACAACAGCAGTGTCAGTATGTTTTTTCTTACCATTTTTCTTCCAGTTGTGTTGCTTGAGGAGAGATATAGTTTTTGCTACTGTCCACAGCGATGAGCACACGGTCGCTGCTGCGCAGATAGGCGCCATCGAAGGAGAATTCGGTCGTCTTACTGTCGAAAGTGCCTAAATAGCGCAGTGTGCCATCAGCGGGGTTCATCATCCACACCTTCTTCTTTTCACCGGATATTTTGCTCAGGTCCACTTGCATAGGCTTGCCACTGTAGTTGTAAACTAACAGATAGTCGGTGCCGCGGGTGGCGATGATACGGTCGTATCGTTCTCCATTCTGTCCGGCGATGATGCTTTGGTCGGCCACACGTTCGGTGAAGGGGAAGGTGAGCATCAGCCATTTCAGGTATTTCATCTGTAGATAACCAGGGTCGCGCATGGCATCCCACCAGGCTTTTTCTGCACCGAAAGAAGCCAGTACACCGGGCCGCATGAACTGCATGATGCTGTTATGGCCGTAGGTGTGACCGAAGCAACCGGCAAAGACAGCCCAATAGGCATAACGGCGCACGTCATAGTCTTGCCAACGTGGGGCGGAGAAGTCGTGCAACCCTTGGGGGATGTCTTCGTAAGAGGGCTCTCCGTCGATAACCGGCTTGAGGGGCTGCTTCTCCCAACTCATCTCTACATAGCGCCAGTTGTCTTCCTCAGTGTTGTCCTTGATGGTGTAGTCGCCGTCGCCGTTGCGCTGTCCGTAGCGGCGGTGGCCACTCTGAAACATGTTGAAGTCGAGCCATTCGCGGTCGTTATACCACCAGGCACTGGTGGTGCGGCCACGGGGATGGAACGTCATCACGTGGTTGGGGTCGGCGCGCTTGATGGCACGTGCCAAGGCGTCCCAGGCGGCGGTGCCTTTGTCGCCCATGATGTCACCACCGATCAGCCAGATGATGTTGGGTTTGTCTTTATAGCGCTCACCGAGGAACTTGCCGTAGCTTGCAGCTTTTTTCTCGTCCATCTTATTGATTTGCGAACCCCAGATGCAGTCCATGGCGATGTAAATGCCATTGGAGGCAGCCATGTCGACAATGTAGTCAAGATGTTCCCAATAGCCGTATACGCCTGCACGCACAAATGGTTTGAAGTCGAAGGTCTCGTCGTTGGCCTGCTGACCGTATATATTATAGGTGGGGATGGCGTTGAGCACCTGTATCTGCTCCACGTTGTAGCCTTCTTCGCGCTCGCGGGTGAGGAAAAATTCTACTTCGTCACGGTTGAGTCGTTCGGGCAGCAGCCATGAGGTGTTGCCGAGCCAGAAGAAGGGTTGTCCGTTCTCATGGATGAGATAGCGGTGGTTGTCAGACACTTTGAGTTTGCCGTTTTCCCAAGGTTTGTGTACGGTGGCGGCATCTGTGCTGATGGCAATGAGGGCTAACAGCAGCCCGGTGAGGATTTTTTTCATATGGTTGTGTTTTTTCTGTGTCTTATTTCCCGGCGGCTTTCAAGGTGATGGTCTCACCTTTTTTTGTTTTGATGTCGTAAAGGTGGTAGCCTTGTTTTGTGGAGTGCTTCATTTTGGCGCCTTTGAGAGGGGTGACGGTGCGCACACGGATCGTCCCTCCGCGGTGGGAGGTGATGCTGGCCTGTAGGATTTGTCCGTTTTCCCATTTCATGTCCACCTCAGCATTCCCCCTTGCCTTCAGACCTTTCACACTGCCTTCTTGCCAGGCATCGGGAAGGGCGGGCAACAGGTGTATGGTGCCGTCATGGCTTTGCAGCAACATCTCTGCGATGCCTGCCGTGCAACCGAAGTTGCCGTCTATCTGGAAGGGTGGGTGGGCGTCGAAGAGGTTGGAGTAGGTGCCGCCTTTTTTCTTCTCGGTGCGTACCAGGGTGAGTTGGTCGCCTATGAGTTTGAGGGCATGGTTGCCATCGAGGAGCCGTGCCCACAAACATACTTTCCACCCCATGCTCCAGCCTGTGGAGGGGTCGCCGCGGTGGATGAGGGAAGTCTTGGCGGCCTCGGCCAGTTCTGGTGTGGTGAGGGGTGATATCTGATGGCTGGGATAGAGGGCGTAGAGGTGCGACACATGGCGGTGGGTGTCGTCGGGGTTGTCCCAGTCGTCGAGCCATTCCTGCAGCTGGCCCCACCGGCCGGTCTGTAGCGGTGGCAGACCATTGAGTTTGTCTTGCAGGCTGTCGGTCAGGGCAAGTGGTTGTCCCAGGAGGGCCGACGCCTTTATCACGTGAGAGAACAGGTCGCGTATCAGTTCATTGTCCATCGTCACACCGGCAGCAGTACTAGCACCATAGGGGTGTTGGTTCTCAGGTGACAGACTGGGACAGATGACCCAATAGCCCTTTTGAGGATGGCGCACCATGATCTGGTTGAGAAAACGGGCGGCTCCCACCATCGTGGGGAAGACGCTGCGCAGGAATGCTTGGTCACAGGTGTAAAGCCAGTGTTCCCACAGGTGCTGGCACATCCAGGCTCCGCCAGTGGGCCAAAGACCTGACGGGGCTTTGTCGATGGCTCCTGTGACGCGCCAGATGTCGGTGTTGTGGTGCAGCACCCAACCGTCGGCGCCATACATGATGCGGGCACTCTCATGACCCGTCTCACTCACGTCTTGGATGAGTGAGAAGAGGGGGGCGTTGAGGTCGGAGAGATTGGTCACCTCAGCCGGCCAATAGTTCATCTCGCAGTTGATGTTGGTAGTGTATTTGGAGTCCCAGTTGGGAAACATCTTGTCATTCCAGATGCCTTGCAGCGTCGGGGGCTGACAGCCTGGCTGCGAGGTGCAGATAAGCAGGTAACGCCCAAACTGAAAGTAAGTGGCCACCAGGTGCATGTCGTTGTTCTCCTTGAAGTGGAGCACTCGTTCGTCGGTGGCGGTCGTGGCATAGCGGTCTGGACCCAAATCGAGGGTTACCCGGTCGTAGTATGACTGGTAGCGGGCAGTGTGCTCCCGTTTGAGGGTCGCGAAGTCTTTTTTGAGGGCCTCACGCAGCGTCTGTTCTGACCGCACGGTATCATTGCCGCTGATGTCATCGTAATGCAGGAAATTGGTGGCGATGGTGAGATAGAGGGTGACTTCGTCGGAGCCTGAGATACTTAGAACACCGTCTTTGGAGATCATATGGCCTCCACGCAACTGGGCTGTCACTCTGCCGGTGAAGGTCACCTTGCCTTTCAGCCCTTCATGATTGGAGGTGGTGCCGCTGAGCACAATCTCTTTACCCTCGCTGCTGATGGCCACGTCGGCATGGGGCGATGTCAGCATCACGTTGCAGGTGATGGCAGATGGTTGGTCGGCAGTCAGACGCACCATTATCACGTTGTCGCTCAGCGAAGCGATGTATTCCCGCTGATAACGCACACCACCACTCTCATAGCGGGTGATAGCACGGGCAGAGTCTAAGGAGAGTTCCCGTTCATAAGCACTGTATTCGCCTTTGCCTGGAAAACTGATATAGAGATCGCCGAAAGGCTGGTAGGGCATACCGTGGTTGGTGTTGCTTTGGATGTGTTGAGTGGCCATATCTTGAGCCTCTTTGTATTTCCCCTCCCATACCAACTGCCTCACACGGGGCAGGTATTCTCTGGCCTCGGGATTGGCGTTGTTGTTGGGACGGCCGGCCCAGATGGTCTCTTCGTTGAGTTGGATGCGTTCATTGGCCACTGTTCCGAAAACCATGCCGCCCAGACGGCCATTTCCGATGGGCAGGGCTTCTGTCCATAGTTGGGCAGGACGGTCGTACCACAACCGGTGAGTGTTGGTGGCATAGGCTGAAGTGGAACAGAGTGCTGCCAACAAAATGAGCACGACCAGCAGGGTCTGCCAAATAGTGGGCTTCTCTGTGAAAAGATGTGCGCAGTCGGCTTCCACCGATGTTGGATGTTGTTGGGGATGGTATCTCATAGGGGTCATGATTGAGGGTGATATCTGAGGGTGTTCTCGTCTTCGATAGTGGCTTTGCTCTCGTCTAGCTGTGAGGCATCGAGACCGAAGACATGGATGAAGAAATCATAGACGGCCTGACGCTTGTTGGGACCGAAGTCGTGTCGTTCGTCGGGCAGATGGATGTTGCTGACTTGCTCTTTTGCTCCATAAAAACCATAGATGCGTTGCAGGTAGGGGTATTCGAGTGTAGGGGTGGTGGAGGTCCAGTCGCCCCCATCGCTCACAATCATCATCGGTTTGGGGGCGAAAAGGGCGGCAAGTTCTGCATTGCAGGTGCCACCACCAGCCAACTGGATGGGCATGCCGCTTTCACAGGGGCAACCGCCGTCAAACCACGATGACATGCTCACCACAGGACAGAGAGCGGTGAAACGGTCGTCGAGAACGGACAGCAACACGGCCTGTGTGCCTCCACCAGAACCGCCGTTCACACCCACGCGCTGTGGGTCGATGTCCTTTAAGGTCATCATCAAGTCGAGGATGCGGAGGCCGTTGTAGGCTTGCATCACATGGGCTTCGCTGGTGTGGTGAGCTTCGGCTCCCACCTCGTCCTCGCTCTCACCCCATCCCCAGAGGTCGTAGCTCACGCAGACGGCACCCATCCGGGCGAGGGTGGCGTATCGTTTCTGCAGGTCGGCATTGTAGCGCCCCCCGCTGAAATGACCGTTGGGACAGACAATCAGGGGATATTTGCCGTTTTTCCTTGCCGCATTGCCTTTCACTTTCTTCCATGAGAGCGGCTTGGGGGAGTACACACTGCCACAGACAGTATGTCCGTTGACAGTGGAAAGGCGGAAATTCTGCACCACATAGCCGTCGTGCTTGCGCACAGGCCCCCATTCGTTGGTTTGCACCACATCAAGGCGAGTCAGGGCTTTGATGCCAAGTCTTTCTGCCACTTCACGCCGCAGACTGTCTCGCCGGGCCTCCCATTGGGCACGATCGGAATAGAGGCTGGCGAGGTAGGGTATCAACTTTTCTCCATCAGCAGGCTGGCGGCGGGGATATTCGTAGCGCTTTACTTTCCACACATTCTTCTGCTGATAGACCGGTTTGAAGTCAAAAGGCGAGAGAATATTGGTCAGGGTCTCCTCCACACTGTAAGGCCGGATACGGAAGTCGGCGTAGGGCACTTTTAGTCCGGTGGTGTCCATGTCGTATTTCAGACGGATGTCAAAACGCTTCTGTACGTCGGCCATCACGTCGCTCAGTGAGCGGGTGTAATGGTCTTCGAAAGTCTGTGCCGTAGCTGCCGTGGTGAGCAGGAGCAGTGCTATGGTGAGGGGGCTTTTCATTTTTTTTGTTTTTTGGGGGGTATTGATATTTTTCTAGATTTTCTAGACTTTCTAGATGATCTAGACTATCTAGATGTTCTAGATGTTCTAGCTATTCTAGAGGATAGGCTAGCGGTCCGAGGTCGCTACGATGGGCGCATTGCTGGCCATCGACGAGCAGGGTGAGGCCACTGCCTTGGTGATAGCGCTGGCCATCTTTGTCCCAGATGATGGTGAGCACATGGCCGCGGTAGTTGACGCCATCGAGACAGAAATAGTCCCACTTGTCTTTGGGCAGAAGCGGATTGACCACTACCCTTCCATCATCCTGCGGACGAAGTCCCACGATGCCCGTAATCATCAAGTCGTTGAAGGTGGAGTGATTGTAGTAGCGGCTGCGCTCACGGTCGCCCATGAGCCAGGCACCATTCTTCTCGTCAAGGTACTCTCCGATGTAGGGTCGTCCGCGGTGGTGCTGACTTTCCACATAGAGCTCCATCTGGCGGAAGAAAACGGAGTCGCCCACCATATGTGGGGTGCGGTAGTCGTTGAGGTAGTTGGCCAGGGCGGTGAGGGTTTGTGAGGTGGCGAAAGGCCAGATGGCACCGTCCCACTCACATTTGCCCACGCCATGCGAGCGGAACTGCGGATGGCGGCGCTCAGCGGTGGTGAGACCATAGGGAGCGGAGAAACCCTGCTCGTCGAGCAGTTGCAGCCATGCCACATCATATTTCGGATTCGTAGATGTGAGGTTGAAATACCAAGGAATGAAACCGATTGCCTCGCGTACTGCAGCCAGTGTGTCGCCCACGTCGCCGCGACGGGTCTCGAAGAATTGGTCTTTCTCATTCCACAGGTGTGTCACGATGAGGTGGCGCAGTGTACCGGCTTTCTGCTTGTAGAGACGGGCCTTTTCCACATCGTAAGTCAGCATGTTCATCCAGGCCAGTGCCTCGGCGTTGCCAACCATATAGCTGTTGATGGTGGGCCGGGCATACTGTTTCTTGCGCCCGCCGCTGATGCTCTCTTCCATACCGTCCTGCACGTCACCCTGCCAGTAAAGGCCCGAGGGCAGACGGTTGGTCGACTCCCAACGGGCATACTCCTCTTCCAACCGTGGCTTGAGGGAAAGAACGAAGGCGGTGTCACCCTGTACCTTGAAAAGCTGCTGCACGGCATAGGGGTTCCAACTGGAGAACTT
>JAEEGL013695104.1_pt1 | contig 72648 bp, 51 predicted proteins | sample 9134231 | NCBI WGS metagenome assembly JAEEGL01 (sample SAMN16246548, study PRJNA631951) | gut metagenome | biome: gut microbiome; feature: rumen; material: fiber-attached | host: Bos | place: Iran: Karaj | collected 2018-10 | reverse complement strand
CGCCATCAACGGCATGCAGGTGAGCGTTCCCGACGTCGGAGGTTTCTACGTGAAGGTGAACTCGAAGACCGCCCACACGCTCGAAGAGTGCACCACGGACACCATCACCCGCATGTGTCTGGCGTTCCGTCCGGCCAGCGAACTTCGCAAGACCATCACGCAGACCACTGAGACCATCGTCGATGCTCCCTACTCCTATCAGGAGGGATAAGACCCTTCCGACTCCCCTGTTTAGGGGAGGGAAGAACAATGAGAAATCAAATGAAGTATTAACCTAAAACAAAATGCCCTACATGCCGGATGGCTCTCCCCTTAGACAGGGGGAGATGTCCGAAAGGACAGAGAGGGTCTTAAAACTTTATCATTATGTCAAATGTAGCAAAATCGTACTCGACGCTTTCCGTAAGCGGTTCCATGCAGTACTACAAGAAAAAGATGCGCCTCACCTTCCGTGAGGGCAAGCCCGAAGTGTACAAACTGGCTGTGGTTCGTGGCCCTGTCATCAGGGGCGAGGAACTCATCAACTACGCTGCCAACGCGGCACACGTGCCAGCAACCACCGTCCGTCAGGCCAAGTCAGCCATCTTCGATGCCATCGCGTACTTCTGTGCGCAGGGTCGTGTAGTTCAGATTCCCTCGCTGGGTTCGTTCTGCCCACGCACCACTTCGAAGACAGTACACACTGCCGAAGAGACGACCCTGGACACCATCACGCGCAAGAAACTGGTGTGGGTGCCGAAGAAGCAGGTGGCCGACCTGGGCAAGTGGGCAAACATCAGCCTCGTGGAAAACAAGAAACTCACCGAGTTGGCTTGTCCAGAGGCACACGAAGGCGGTGACGACGACGATTAATGCAGCCACACTCCTGAGAGTTGGAAGCAGTGTAGAACGGATTCTCCGCAGCTTCATGAAATAGTTCCCTCGTTGTGCATGTGAAGAGGAACGGTGTTCAAAAGACATCGTTCCTCTCTTTTGTGTGAAATTGTGAAATTGTGAAATTGTGAAATTGTGAAATCGTGAAAAACGAGTTTTCTTTAGTAAGGTTCTGTGCTGAGGTGGTATAAGATGGAGGATATCTTTGCGGTAGGTTTGAAGTCGCTGGCATTATAGGGAACATCAGTGTTGGGGATGTCATCACTGTCTACAAAATAGGTGTAATGCCCATTTGATGCAAATGCCGTTCCTTGATAATAAGTGGACCAGTTCATGCGCTTCTTGGTGAAGAGGGTGCGTGCAGGATAGCCAACGTAGTAACCATCTTGGGTTTTGACGATGGATGCGGAGCCTGCCTGCAGGGTGAGGTGGGACATTTTCTTGTCATCATCAATGTCAACACGGAAGATGTTCTTGCCTGCCTTGGTGAACTGGTAATATTCAACCGTCCATTCTCCGTCTTCATCGGCCATGGTTTCTACCTTCCGTGTGTACTTGTCGTAGAGTCCTGCGTAGGTGGCGGGAATGTTGGCGAAGCGTTGTCCTATCTGGATAGGACCTAACTTGCCGTCTTGAAGGACAAATGTTTTGGCAGCACTTGCTTGGGTGGTTGGTCTCTGTGCTGTTGTTCTTTGTTGTGCATGGAGGCAAAGTGCTCCTGCTACCATGAGAAGGAAAAGAAGATACTTTTTCATAGTGGTTTTGTTTTTAGGTGATTTAAAATGTTTAGGTTGATTTAGAATGTATTGAGCGACTCCACGATGTACATCACCTCCTCGTCGGTCATTGCGGGGTTGAGCGGCAGGCTGAGTTCTTCGTGTGCCAGTTTCTCGGTGACGGGCAAGGAGAGATGGTTGTAAGCCTTGTAGCAGGCTTGCTGATGGGGTGGAATGGGGTAGTGGATGAGGGTTTGGATGCCTCTGTCTTGCAGATATTGCTGCAAATCCTCGCGGCGAGGTGTGAACACGGGGAAGATGTGATAGACGTTGTTGCCCTCGTCCATCAGGGTGGGCAAGCGGAGGGCTTGGTTCTTGATGTTGTGATAGTATGTACGTGCGAGGTCGATTCGTCGGCCGTTCTCGTGGTCGAGATGCTTGAGTTTCACGTCGAGCACGGCTGCCTGCAGTTCGTCAAGTCGGCTGTTGCGTCCCTGCATGGGGGCTACATATTTTTGTGAGAAGCCGTAGTTGGCAAGGGTGCGGAGGGTGTGTGCCAGTTCTTCATCGTTGGTGGTCACGGCACCGCCATCGCCGAGTGCACCGAGATTTTTGCCGGGGTAGAAACTGTGGCAGGCTGCGTGGGAGAGGGAGCCTGTGCGCTGGGTGCCATACAGACAGCCGTGTGCCTGTGCGTTGTCTTCAATCAGCAGAAGATGATGCTCGTGGCACAATGTCTGGATGCGCTCGTTGTAGGTGCAGCGTCCATAAAGATGCACCAGCATGAGTGCTTTGGTGTTGGGGGTGATGGCTTGTTGCAGTGCCTCGATGTTGAGGTCGAGCGTGTCTTCCTCCACATCGATGAAGACGGGGCTTAAATGGTTCTCTGTGATGGCCAAGACGGTGGCGATAAAGGTGTTGGCTGGCACGAGCACTTCATCTCCTTCCTTCAGCCGCCCCATCTCCTTGTAGGCTCGCAGGGTGAGGGTGAGGGCGTCCAGCCCATTGGCCACACCGATGCAATGACGTGTGCCGATGTAGCGGGCATAGTGCGCTTCGAATTGCTGCACCGCCTTGCCTTGCAGATACCAACCGCTTTCCACTACCGTTTGTACGGCAGTTTGTATCTCGTCGGCATGGAGCGCGGTGATGGCTTTGAGATTGAGATAGGGTATTGTCATGGGTTCCATTCGTAGGTGTCGTAACAGATGGTGCGGCCACCGAAACCTTCTTTTTGAGCAACAAGTCCTTCGTTGAGGATGGAGCCGTCGCCCTCGGTGGAGCGTCCGAAATCCATATAGGGGATGTCGGGAAATTCGTGGTGCATCACATAGTCGTGGAGGGCATCGACAGCACCGTTGGATTTGCCGAGGTCGTTGGAGGAACAGTACTGTCCATGCAGCACTTGCTGGGTCAGATAGAAGGTCATTCCAGCCACTATGTTTCCGTTTAATAATGCGTTGTATTGCAGTATGTTATTAGGGAAACGTTTGTGTAGTAGTTCAATCTCTTCCAGCGTGTGAACAGGACGTACTTGATGACGCTCCAGCAGGTTGGTTTCGAGCACTTCCCAGAAAGGGGCGAAATCGTTGGTGCGCACAATTTCAATGCCTGCTTCTTGTGCACGACGCAATCGACGCCGGCGGTCTTTTCGCCACTCCAAATGCTGCTGCATGAAGATGGTTGTTCCGATGTCGCGTGTGATGAGCCGAGCCTTGCATATCCAGAAGAGAGGGTAGAGGTCTTCTTCGGCTGCCACCTGATGGTACACCCATGGGACGGGCTTGTAGATGACTCTTTGGATGCCGTGCTCGTGCAGGTAGTGGTTGAGTTCTTGGAACAAGGTGATGACTTCGGCGGCTGTCACGTTGATGTCCATGAGGAGCCCCCCATAGGTCAGCCCTTGGTGTGAATAGAGCGTGGTTCCGACGATGTTGGCTGGCAGGATGGAGTGCAGACGATTGCCCACGAAGAACATGAGTGAGTGGTCTTCGAAACGGTCGCTGTGGTAGTCCATGTAGTCACGATAGAACAAGAAGGTGGCGTTGCGTGCCTTTGCCACGTATTTGTCCCATTGTTCCCTTTCCAAGCAGGTGTATCGTCTTATTTCAAACATTTGATATATTTGATGAACTCGTCGTATTCGTAGATGTAGTCTTCTTCCTCAAAAAGTTCGGATGCCAGCACCATGCATACGGCACCGCTGGAGAAGTCGTCCAAGGTTCGCCATGTGTTGGGCTTGATGAGCAGTCCTTGCCATGGGTGATTGAGCAAGATGGTTTTTTGTTCCTTTCCGTTGTCGAGAGTCACAGTGAAACTGCCACTCATGGCGACGACTAACTGGTAGAGGCTCTTGTGTGCATGGCCGCCACGGCTTTCACCGCCTGGCACATCGTATGTCCAGTACACGCGTTTGATGTCAAACGGCACATTCTTCATCTGCTCTGCCACGGTCAGGTTGCCACGTGGATCAGTGATTTTGGGAAGTTCTATGATTTCGTAGTCAAGCATTTTCTATTTTCTTTTTACAGTCTTCCATGAGCCACTTGGGTGTGCTGGTCGCTCCGCAGATGCCTACGGATTTGACCCCATCGAACCATTGGAGGTCTATGTCAGACGGGTCGTCAATCATGTAAGAACGGGGGTTGACGGAACGGCATTGGTTGTAAAGCACCCTTCCGTTGGAACTCTTCTTGCCGCACACGAAGAGGATGACATCGTGCTTGGTGGCAAATTTCTTGATGTTGGGAATGCGATTCGCCACTTGACGGCAAATGGTGTCGAAGTATTGGAAACGTGCCCCTTCTTGCATGTTTTCCTCGATGTAGTTGACGATTTCGCGGAAGCCTGCCAATGATTTGGTGGTTTGTGAAAAGAGCAGGATGTCATGACTGAAGTCTAAGTTCTTCGCATCTTCAAGATTCTCAATGACAATGGCTGTTCCGTCTGTTTGCCCCACCAGTCCCACTACTTCTGCGTGTCCGTTCTTGCCATAGATGACAATCTGCCCCCCTTCTTCGTAGGCCTTCCGGATGCGTTTCTGGAGGTTCAGCACCACAGGGCATGTGGCATCAATGAGTTGGATGTTCCGCTCCTTTGCTTTGGCATAGGTCTGTGGAGGTTCGCCGTGTGCTCTGAGCAGCATCTTGGTGTCGTGCAGGGTGTTGAGGTCGGCGTGTCCTACCGTGATAAGTCCCTGATTCTTGAGCCTTTCCACTTCACGGCCATTGTGCACAATGTCACCCAGGCAATAGAGCGAGTCGCTCGTTGCCAGTTCTTCTTCTGCTTTTCTGATGGCGGTGGTCACACCGAAACAGAAGCCAGACTCACTGTCAATTTCTATCAGCATTTTGCAACAATCTCTTTGAATTTCGCGAGCAGCCAAGCACTTTGTTCTTCGCGTGTCATGTCGGAATTGTCCAAGACGATGGCATCTTCTGCCTGTCGGAGTGGGGCCACTTCGCGGTGAGAATCAATGTAGTCACGCTCTTCCACATTCTTCAGGATTTCATCGAAATGGAGGGCGGCTTTTTCTTCCTCAGTCTTGGCCTTTCCCATCAGTTCGTCATATCGGCGTTGTGCCCGAACTTGAGCGCTGGCGGTCACAAACACTTTCATCTCTGCCTGGGGAAATACAGCCGTTCCGATGTCTCGGCCATCCATCACGATGCCGTTCTCCTTGCCCATGGCTTGTTGCTGTTCTGTCAGCAATGCACGGACGAATGGCAATGCAGCAATGGGGCTTACGCGGTTGCTGACGTCCATCTGGCGGATTTCGTCTTCCACCTTATTGCCGTTCAGGTAGGTGTCGGGGCGTCCTGTCGTGGGATTGAACTTGAAACTGATTTGTATCTTCTTGGAGTCAACGGCTGTTTTCAGTTCTTCTTCTTTGATGCCTTCGTCGGGATAGAGCCCATTTTGCATGGCATAAAGCGTGACAGCCCTATACATGGCTCCTGTGTCCACATACACATAGCCGATTTCCTTGGCTAATTGCTTGGCCATGGTACTTTTTCCGCAACTTGAATGGCCGTCTATTGCAATGATAATCTTCTTTTCCATTTCTTATTGCTTTTCTGAGGTCTTAGGATGTTTCAGGTTTTCTACAATGAGAACCCTGCGTTGAGTATGATGGAAGATGCTGCCACATGGTATTTTCCATAGGATACACCTACCTTGAATTTCTTCACGTTAAGTCCGGCACCGAGACTGAAACCAGCCCAGTGTCCTTTGTCTGCCACTTTCATCTCGTGTGCACGACGGAAGTTGTAGCCTAAAGCGACCCATGTGTTTTGGGAGGGCAGAATATCTACGCCCAACACAAAATGTTGAATGAATTTCACGTCATGCCAGCGTGTGATGTCATCGGCGGTCAACGATATTCGCAAAGGGGCGTTGGCAAAATCTTTACTGAGTCCAAAAGCCAAATCGAACGGTAATGATTCTTTGCTGCCATCATCATACAGCGGTTTTATCTGACCGCCAAGGTTTCTTCCAACGGCAGAGAACGAGAAGCCTTTATCTTCGTCAAAGTAGTTGAGCGCCAAGTCTGCTCCTAAAGCGGTGCTGGAGTAGTTGGCATAGTTGCTCTGTATCACTTTGGCTGTGATGGCACCACTCCAACGGTCGCTGAGCAGGTATGAATACGATGTCTGGAAGTTCATATCTTTGGCAGAGAATTTGCCTGTCACGGCGCCGCTTTCATCTGTCTCGTCCATCTTCCCGTAGTTCAGCATTTGTGCGCCAATGGCCCATGTGCCTCTTTCGCCGATGGTTTTCACGAAGCCTGCCGACATCAGGTTGCTGGACTTTATGTAGGAATTGTATCCCAATACAATGCTCTTGTCTGACACGTTGGTCATTAAGGCCGCATTTGTCCACATCATGGTGGCGTCGTCCTCAACGATGCTGATGTTGGCACCACCTAACGCTGCAGAATGGGCACTCATGGGAATGTGGAGGAATTGATAGCCCACTTTCCCGTCTTGTGCCTGCATGACTGCAGTCGTCAGCAGCAATGTTGCCAAAGCAAAGAGTCTATTTGAGTGTCTCATAATAAGTGTCTAAAAGTTTCTTCGCAGCCACAAATGAGGTGATTTGTCCGCCTAACACTTCTTTCTCCATGTCGCCGATGAGGCTTTTAATGGCAGGGTTGTAGTAGAAACTGTTTCGCAGGTGCTCGTTGATGCTTTCATACATCCAATACTTGGATTGTTCATTCCTCCGGTATTGGAAGTAGCCGCTTTCTTTCACTTTGTCGATGTAGCGGAACACCATATCCAACACTTCATCGATGTTCAGTTCGTAGAAACCAGAGTAGCACATCACTTCTGGTACGATGCCGCTGTCGGGCACAGGGAAAAGGTGGAGTGCGTTGCGGAAATGCGATGCTGCCATTTGCGCTTTGTCCACATTGTTCCCGTCGGCCTTGTTGATGACAATACCGTCGGCTATCTCCATGATGCCGCGTTTGATGCCTTGCAGTTCGTCGCCGGTACCAGCCAATTGGATGAGAAGAAAATAATCGACCATGGAGTGGCATGCCGTTTCGCTTTGTCCCACACCCACTGTCTCCACGAAGATGTTGTCATAGCCCGCTGCTTCGCACAAGATGATGGTCTCTCTTGTCTTGCGAGCCACGCCACCAAGACTGCCAGCGGTGGGGCTTGGACGAATGAACGATTTCGGGTGTACGGCCAGTTTCTCCATGCGCGTTTTATCGCCGAGGATACTGCCTTTGGTCTTTTCTGACGAAGGGTCGATGGCCAATACCGCCAGTTTCCCTCCACGATTTTCCAACAAATGTACACCGAACGCATCAATGCTGGTCGATTTACCAGCGCCAGGCACACCGCTGATGCCGATTCTGACGGAGTTGCCAGAGTAGGGAAGGCACTTCTCTATCACCTCCTGAGCGATGACTTGATGCTCAGGCAGTACACTTTCAATGAGTGTGACGGCTTGGCTCAGCATGCTCACGTTGCCCTTTAAGATACCTTCCACATATTCCGCGGGCGTGAAGAGTTTCTGCCTCTTCTTCCTGATTTGATGAAGGTAAGGATTCACGATGGAGGGTTGTTCCACACCGGCATTCACTTGCAAGCCAGCATATTCCTCGCTATTCTCTGGATGTTCCATTGTCTTGTCTGTTATTTTTCAAAGTGCACATTCACCACCTCTTTGGGTCTGCTCGGGTCGTTTGTGATAATCAACACACGTGGCTGAGCCTTCGACATTCCCAGGAATCGGGCATCAACCGTCACCACCATTTTCACCTCTTCGTTCGGTTGCAACTCAGTTTTGGACAGTGATATGGAAATGGCCTGATTAAAAGCCTGTATCTTGTTCATCTTCAGCACACCATTACCTTTGTTGCTGATTTTCACTTCTCCTTTCAATTTGGTTTTCTTGCCCAGTTTCCCGATGTTCAGTTCTGTGGTGGACAGACGGAAGTCAGGTCGGCGGACAAAACCTTCGGTATATTGCAAATCGGGCAGTTTGACAGCCGATACGGCAATTTCGTTATTGGCACTCACCTTGTCGCCAGAGAAGCGAGCCAAATAGATGCTCGTCTGGTTCAGACCGAGGTCTGGTAACTTCTCGCTGTGCAGGGTCAGCTCTATTTTGCCGCGTCGGCCACGGGCAAGCATGGCTGGTTTGTACTCCGCAGTCAGATAAGCGGGCAAGTGCATCAGCGCAGGAGTGTACACCGTCTGGCTGTTGTTCAGCAGTTCAATCTCCATTTTCGTGGAATCTCCAGAATTGATATCTGTGAACTCCACATTGTTTGTGCTCAAGAAGATGTCATCAATGGCATAGGGGTAGAGATCCTCTATTGTCTTCTTCGTTCCGTTGCTCACCAGCGCTTTCATGCGGATGCGTACGGGTTTGTCGCTGGCATTGGTGTAGACATCGATGTAGCGGTCGAAGTGGCCCAGCAATTGTGCATCGTACGTGATTCGTATCTCGCCGTCAGCGCCTTTGGGCAATGCTCTCGAAGTCCATTGTGGTGTCAAACATCCGCATCCTGCATCAACTTCCTTGACAATCAGCGGTTCGCGGTCCTTGTTGGTGAATTTGAACACGGCTGTTATGGGCTTCTTCCACAACGTGGTACCAGCATTCACGGTGTTTTTATCGAACGAGATTCTTTGTGCCCATGCGCCCATAGAAGAGACGATTCCCAGCACACTTATTATAACGTATTTCTTCATCTTTATATTGTCTTGGAGATGGTTATTAAATGCAAAGATACGCTTTTTTCCCCGAACTCACACGAAAATTACATTATTTTGCATAATAAAGAATAGGGAAGGCTCTAAATCGAGTCTTCCCTATCGTTTGTTGCCCTATAGCAGGGGATTACTTGGTTTCGTCAAGTGCGGCAATCTTGGCTTTCACCTCTTCGAGGTCAGCCTTGAGTTTGTCCATCTTGCGGTTCAATTCCTCCACGAGCGCATTGCCTTGCTTAGACTTGCTGGAGAGGGAGAGGAAGCCCAAGTTGTTCTCGTAGGTCTTGATTTCATTCTTGAGGATGTCCATCTGGCGTGTGAGACGAGAACGCAAATCGTTGCCGTTGCCGCCCTTGATACTTTCCTTGAAGCGGTCGAGGCGACGCTTGGCTGCATTCTGATTGGCATAGCCGTAGAGACGATCCATCTGCTCACGCAGTTGTTTGTAGAGTTTGTCCTTCTCTTTGAAAGGAACATGACCAATCTGGTTCCACTCTTCTTGTGCTTCACGCAGATGGGTGCGGAGGTCACCCTCGAACTCTTCAGGCACGATAGCGGCCAGACGTTCGATGACGGCCTTCTTTTTCTCCATGTTGGCTGATTGTTCAGCATGTGCATCCTTGTTGGCTTCCTTCTTGGCGGCAAAGAATGCATCGCAAGCCGCATTGAAGCGTTCCCAAATCTGGTCGCTGTACTTCTTAGGCACGGTGCCGATTTCCTTCCATTTCTTCTGCAATTCCACCAACGCATCTGTTGTGGCTTTCCAGTCGGTGCTGTCTTTCAGCGCTTCAGCCTGTTCTACGAGGTCCAGTTTGAGGGCGTAGTTCTGGTTGAGGTTGTCGCGTACCGTCTGGAAGTATTCGCTTTTGTGTGAGAAGAAATTGTCGCATGCTGCACGGAAACGCTCGAAGATTTTTGTGTTCATCTTCTGTGGAGCATAACCGATGGTTTTCCATTCAGCCTGCAATGCGGTGATTTTCTCAGAGGTGGCATTCCATTCTGCAAACGTCTTCAGTTCTTCCAGGTTGATACCTTCGATGGCCTCACAGATAGCGGTCTTTTTGGCGAGGTTTTCCTCTTCCTTCTGCTTGCGTGCTTCGAAATACTCCTGATGACGCTTGTTGATGACGGTGGAAGCGTCCTTGAAACGTGTCCAAATCTGTTCGCGCAAGTCGCTGGCTACAGGGCCTGTCTCGCGGAAGTCCTGATGCAGTTGCTGCAGTTTGCGGAAAGCCACGATGACATCGGTCTCTTCAGCCAATTGTTCTGCAGCTTCACACAATGCGGTCTTCTTCTCCAGATTCTTCTTGAAGTCGTAGGCACGCAGTTCGTTGCTCAGTTTGAGCGTGTCGTAGAAGGCTTCGACAGCCTGCTGGTAAGTCTTCCAGAGGGTTGTGGCCTTCTCGGCTGGCACTTCCTTGATGTCATTCCACTGCTGCTGCAACTCCTTGAAGTCGTTGTAGCCACGATTGATTTCGTCTGGGTTTTCAGTCAGTGCCTTTATCTTGTCAATAATCTCGATTTTCTTCTGATAGTTTTCCTCGCGTTGCTGTTCAAGAGCAGCAGCTGCTGCGGCACGTTTTTCGCGTACAACAGCCATCAGTTCCTTGAACGTGTTCTCGTCAGGGTCTGGTGTGGAGACATACTCCTCGGCCACACCTCCTTCCTCAATAAACTTCTTGTAGGCCGCATCCGACTCTTGGCGATGAATGCGATAGAAGTGACTCTTGAGGCTGTCGAGTTCTTGGCGAGCGACCTCTTCGTCTCCCTCGGAAATCTCCTTGAGCCGTGCGATAATCTCGGCCTTGGTTTCGTAGGTGGCGATAGAAGTTGTAGCGGTTTCTGCCTGAGGCTCTTCGGCAGCTTCTTCGGCGGTTGCCTCGGTGGTTTCCTCTGCAACAGGCTCGGCTACTTCTTCTGCAACAGGCTCAGATGTCTCTTCGGCTGTTGTCTCGGCTGCTTCTTCTGCAACGATTGCTGGCTCTTCGGCCACAACGGGTTCTGTTGCGGGTTCTGCTGTAGGTTCAACTACAGGCTCCTCAGTGGGGTTCTTGATTTCAGTCATAGTTTTTTAATGTATTATATTAAGCATAATTGTGTATACGTAGATGACTGCCGCAGGAATGGCGAGCAGTGAACTATCAAAACGATCGAGCATGCCTCCATGCCCAGGTAGGATATTGCCGGAGTCTTTGATGCCCAGCCGGCGTTTGAGCAGCGACTCCACCAAGTCGCCCCATGTGCCGATTACCACGACAATCAAAGCAAGACCGGCCCAGAGCAGATGGCTCACCAGAGGTGTCAATGTCTCTGCGAAAGGAATGAAGTAGGCAATGACTTGCGAGGCAACGATGGCGGTAATGCCACCTCCGATGCTGCCTTCCCACGACTTCTTGGGTGAGATGCGTTGGAAAAGTCTGTGCTTGCCTAACCACGAACCGAACAGGTAGGCTCCCGTGTCGTTCGACCAGAGGAAAATGAACAGCGACAGGGCGTACCAATAGTAGTAAGTGACTCCAGCGGGAGTGCCGATGAAGCATAGTGTGTTGAGTGAGGCAAAGGGCAGGGCGATGTAGAGTTGCGCCATGAAAGTCATGCCCCAGTTCTGGATGTTATCGGGGCGGTCGAAGTAGAGTTCGGCCACCAGCAGGTAGATGATGGAGATGAGATATGGGATGAACACCTCGGCTCCCATCATGTTTGTATTGAAAGCCCAAACTGCCACAAACAGATAGGCTGCTGCCACCGTCGTGATGAAGCGGTTGACATGCAGGTGCATGTGACGGTTGACAATGGTAGTGAACTCCCACACCGTCATGGCTGTGATGAGGGTGAAGAGTATCAAGAGTGAGTAGGGGTGTAGTACGATTCCTGCAACAAGGATGATAACGAACAATGCCCCCGTGACGGCTCGTATAATCAAGTTTTTCACGCTTCTTTCTTTTTGTCAGTTTCTGTTGGTTGAGGTTGTTCTTCAGGTTTTTTCTCTGCTTTTTCTGCTTTCTCTATGACGGCCTGAACGATTTTCTGGCGGATGATTTCTTCATTCTCCTTCTTGTGGTCGGTACCATCAGTCTGTGCATTCTCTTCCTCTTTCTTCTCAGCCTCAGCATTGGCGGCCAGAATTTCTTCTGTACGTGAAGTCCAAGGACGCTTGCCAAATATTTCTTCCAGGTCTTCGGCAAATATGACTTCTTTTTCGATGAGTCGCTGTGCCAGTTGCGCATGACCCTCCTTGTGGTCGAGCAGCACTTTCTTGGCACGCTCATATTCGCCAGCAATGAGGTTGCGCACCTCTTCGTCGATGGTCTCGGCAGTCTTGTCGCTGTAGGGCTTGTTGAACTGATACTCTTGGTTGTCGTAGTAGCAGAGGTTGGGCAGTTTCTCTCCCATACCAGCGTATGCAATCATGCCATAGGCGCGTTTGGTCACCTTTTCAAGGTCGTTCATTGCGCCTGTCGAGATGCGTCCGGTGAAGAGTTCTTCAGCGGCACGACCACCCAGCGTGGCACATATCTCATCGAGAATTTCCTCTTTCGTGGAGATTTGCCTTTCTTCGGGCATGTACCATGCTGCACCCAAGGCCTGTCCACGTGGAACGATGGTCACTTTCACCAACGGGTTGGCATACTCAAGGAACCACGAGATGGTGGCATGACCTGCTTCGTGCAGGGCTATGGTCTTCTTTTCTTGTGCGGTGAGCAGTTTTGTCTTCTTCTCCAAACCACCGATAATACGGTCAACGGCATCGAGGAAGCATTGTTTGTCCACCCACTCCTTGTTGTTGCGGGCGGCGATGAGGGCTGCTTCGTTGCACACGTTGGCGATGTCTGCACCAGAGAATCCGGGTGTCTGTCGTGCCAACTGCGCCACATCCACGGTCTCGTCTATCTTGAGGGGCTTCAGATGCACCATGAAGATTTCCTTGCGTTCATTCAGGTCGGGCAAATCGACGTGAATCTGTCGGTCGAAACGACCGGCACGAAGCAAGGCGCCATCCAGAATGTCAGCACGGTTGGTGGCGGCCATGATGATGATACCGCTGTTGGTGCCGAATCCGTCCATCTCGGTCAGCAACTGATTGAGGGTGCTTTCGCGCTCGTCGTTGCCTCCCATCGCTGCCGTCTTGCTGCGCGCACGACCGATGGCGTCAATTTCGTCGATGAAGATGATGCAGGGCGCTTTGGCCTTGGCCTGTTGGAAGAGGTCACGCACACGGCTGGCTCCCACACCCACAAACATCTCGACAAACTCAGAGCCTGACAATGAGAAGAAGGGCACACCTGCTTCTCCTGCCACAGCCTTTGCCAACAATGTCTTACCCGTTCCCGGAGGACCCACAAGGAGTGCTCCCTTCGGAATCTTACCACCAAGGCTGGTGTACTTCTCCGGCTTTTTCAGGAAGTCCACAATCTCCTGCACCTCTTGCTTGGCACCAGCCTGTCCGGCCACATCCTTGAAGGTGATTTGTGGAGAGTTCTTATCGTCCTTTTCGAAGAGTTGTGCCTTCGATTTTCCGACAGAGAAGATGCTGCTGGCACCTCCCATGAAACCGCCACCACTGCCAAATCCTCGCATGATGAACAGCCAGATAAGGACTATAATAATAAGTGGAGCAAAATTCCACAATAAATTGCTAATGAAGTCGTTATTCCGCTCGTATGTGACTTTTCCTTTGAACTTTCCCTCTTTGTTTTGAGCGTCAAGATAAGCCTCCAGATTTTCGATGGAACCGAACTCCACCTTGATACGCGCGTTTTTTTGGTCTTTGCCGGTTGCGCCAAAAACTTGCTTGTTGAACTTCGGGTCAATCGCCAGTGTCAGCGTGTTGTTGTCTTTGTTGACGGTCACATCCGACACGTATCCTCGTTTGACAAATTCCTTGAAGGTCGTGTAGTCGACATTGTGCGACGCACTCGTGTCGTGACGGGTGAAAATCATGAATGCCAATCCGGCGATGAGCAGGATGTAGAGCCACGAAAAGTTGAAACGTGGCTTTTGCATTTTGTTTCTGTTGTTCGTATTATTTTGAGCGTTGTTATCCATTTTTCTGTTTAATCAAGGTCTGGAATATCGGTGATTTCAGCATCTTCCCACAGGTTGTCCACATCGTAGAATTCTCGTGCGTCTGGCACAAAAAGATGCACCACCACGTCGATGAAGTCGATGGCCACCCAAAGGCTGTTGCGCAAGCCGTCCACCGCCGATGGGCGTGCATTGGCCTGCTTGCGTGCGAACTCTCTCACCGATTCTGTGAGGGCTGTCACTTGGCTGGGGGAGTTGCCTTCGCCGATGACCAGATATTTTGTAATCGTGTCGTCGATGCCTTCCAGGTTGACGACGCGTATTTTCTTTCCTTTTTTCTCTTGGATGCCTGCCACACAGGCTTGTACTAACTGTTGTGTTTCTGTCATTTATATATAAATAATGTATATCGGTTAAATCGTCTCAATTTTCTTCGAGTTCTCGTTTCTTTTTCTCTTCAATCATCTGGAAGTCCTTGGGGCGCAGCACGAAGTTGCTGCCGAGGTACTTTTCTTTGACGATGACATTGCTGGCCAGTTCTGGCGGTGTGCCTTTGAAGAGGATGCGCCCCTCGAAGAGCAGGTAGGCGCGGTCGGTGATGCAGAGGGTTTCCTGCACGTTGTGGTCGGTGATGAGGATGCCGATGTTGCGGTCTTTCAGTTTCCACACCACATATTGGATGTCCTCCACAGCGATGGGGTCGACTCCGGCGAATGGCTCGTCGAGCATGATGAACTTCGGGTCGATGGCCAGACAGCGGGCAATCTCGCAGCGGCGCCGTTCGCCACCTGAGAGTTGGTTGCCTCGGTTCTTCCTCACTTTCTGCAGGTTGAACTCGTCCAGCAACTTTTCCAGATGCTCTCGTTGCTCGTCCACCGACTTGTATTTCATCTCCAGCACCGTCATGATGTTGTCTTCAACGCTCATGGTGCGGAACACGCTGGCCTCCTGTGCCAGATAGCCCACGCCTTTCTTGGCACGGGTGGACACGGGGTCTTTGGTGATTTCCATGTCGTTGATGAACACCTGTCCGCTGTTGGGCACCACCAGACCTGTAGTCATGTAGAAAGAGGTGGTCTTGCCGGCTCCGTTTGGTCCCAGCAGTCCCACAATTTCTCCTTGCCGCACACTGATGGAGACGTCGTTGGCCACCGTGCGCTTTCCGTAGGTCTTCACCAGGTGGCGCGTATAGAGGGTGTTTCGGTCGTCCGAGTATTCGGGTATGTTTTCATCGCCCGCATTGGTCGTGATGGACTGTCTTTTTAACTCCATATTTCTTCAAATTAGTGACAAAAGTACGAATTGTTTGTTGATTAGTCACTTTCTAAATCAAAAAACTATGTTAAAAGCCTCTCTTTTGAACAAAAATAACTAATTTTGCGAAGATTTTTGCTATTTATAAATCATTTAAACGCAATTAAAGTGCTTTCAATCAAGAGTGGATTAACACATCTCGGTAAGTATGTCATGCTGATGGGACGCGTGCTTTCACAGCCCGACAGGTGGCGGATGTTCTTGAAACAGTATGTGACCGAGATGTATCAATTAGGGTATAACTCGATAGGCATTGTGCTCATCATTTCTTTTTTCATCGGAGCCGTGATATGCCTTCAAATCAAACTGAACATTCAGAGCCCGTGGATGCCCCGCATGGTGGTTGGCTACACCACGCGCGAAATCATGCTGTTGGAGTTCTCGTCGAGCATCATGTGCCTTATCCTGGCGGGTAAGGTCGGCTCGAACATCGCCTCTGAGATTGGCACGATGCGCATCACGCAGCAGATTGACGCGCTCGACATCATGGGTGTCAACTCGGCCAACTATCTCATCCTGCCGAAAATTGTGGGGCTGATGACCATCATGCCCATTCTCGTCACGCTGAGTGTGGCGGCGGGCATTCTGGGTGCCTATGCCACCTCCTTGCTCGGGACGACCACGGTGCCGGAACTGACGGAGGGCTTCCGCTACCAGTTCAACCAGTGGTTCTTCTGGTGTGGAATGATTAAGGCGGTGGTGTATGCGTTCATCATCACCAGCGTCTCCGCTTATAAAGGCTACACGGTGGAAGGCGGTAGTGTGGAAGTGGGTAAGTCGAGCACCGATGCCGTCGTCACCAGCAGCATTCTTGTACTGTTTTCCGACATTTTCCTAACCAACATGCTCACATGAGACGTACACCGTTTCATGCAGACGAACGGCTTCCATAATCGTGCCCGAACGACACGTTTTGTAACACTTGTAACAGTTGCAGTGTTACAAATGTAACAGTGGCGGTGTTACAAGTGTAACAGTAGGTGTGTTACAAGTGTTACACTGACAGATGCAAAAAGGAGGTTGTTTCAGCAAGGCAAAAAAGACAACGAAAGGGTCGAAAGACCGATAAAAGATATGATAAAAGTAGAACATTTATACAAGAGTTTTGATGATAAGGAGGTGCTCAAGGACATCAACGCCACGTTTCGAGATGGCGAGGTCAACCTCATTATCGGACAGAGCGGTAGCGGCAAGACGGTGCTGATGAAGAACATCGTGGGATTGCTCACACCGACCAAGGGCAGCATCTACTACGATAACCGCGATTTCGTGTCGCTCTCGAAACGGGAGAAGATTCTCCTTCGTCGTGAGATGGGCATGATTTTCCAGAGTGCCGCGCTGTTCGACTCGATGTCGGTGCTCGACAACGTGATGTTCCCGCTCGACATGTTCTCGTATGACGCTTACGAGGACCGTAAGAAACGGGCGCTCGAGTGTCTCGCACGTGTCAATCTGCAAGGCGCCGAGAACAAATTCCCAGGCGAGATTTCGGGCGGTATGCAGAAGCGTGTGGCCATCGCACGTGCCATTGTGCTGCAGCCGAAGTATCTGTTCTGCGATGAACCCAACTCGGGTCTCGACCCCAAAACCAGCATCGTGATTGACGAACTCATCGCGGGCATCACCCACGAGGATAAAATCACCACCATCGTCAACACCCACGACATGAACTCCGTGATGGGCATCGGCGAGAACATCACCTTCATCTGCGAAGGCAAGGCCGAGTGGCAGGGCAACAACAAAGAGATTATGGATGCCACCAACAAGAAACTGGAAGACTTCATCTTTGCCAGCGACATTCTGCGCCAGGCGAAGGAACTGCACGACCAACAACAACGAATGAATCGAAATTGACGAATTTCTTTTGTGGAGATAATGTGTCAGGGGCATTCGTTTTTATTCGTAGTCGCTTTCGACATTTTTTATTCGTCTAATTAGAAGAATTCGTTGTTGAAAAATAGAAAAATATGATTGTTTGTATAGCGGAGAAACCGAGTGTGGCGAGAGACATCGCCAACGTGTTGGGAGCCAAAGACATGAAGCAAGGCTACCTCGAAGGGAACGGCTATCAGGTCACTTGGACGTTCGGACATCTGTGCGAACTGAAAGAGCCCGATGAGTACAATCCCCGATGGAAGCGTTGGGATCTCTGGGACTTGCCCATGATTCCGGCACGTTATGGCATTCGGCTGAAAGACGACGACGGCGTGAAGCGGCAGTTCGCCACGATTGAGAAGTTGATGCAGGCAGCGGATGGCATCATCAACTGCGGCGATGCCGGCCAGGAAGGAGAACTGATTCAGCGATGGGTGATGCAGAAGGCTGGTGCCAAGTGCCCCGTCAAGCGCCTTTGGATTTCATCGCTGACAGAAGAGTCCATCCGCGAGGGATTCAACAGCCTCAAAGACCAAATAGAATACCAATCGCTGTATGAGGCAGGACTTTGTCGTGCCATCGGTGACTGGACACTCGGCATGAATGCCACACGTCTCTACACCCTCAAATACGGACAGCAAAAGCAGGTGCTCTCCATCGGACGCGTACAGACACCCACGCTGGCGCTCATCGTGCGTCGTCAACAGGAAATCGAAACATTCGTGCCCAAGCAGAGTTGGGTGCTCTCCACACTCTATCGCGACACCAAATTCACAGCCATTGCCCACGATGAAGAAGCAGAGGCGGAAGATGCAGCCGAAGTGAAAGCGGCAGCGGAGCAGGGAAAGACCATCAAGGGCAAAGGACCCATCTACAGACAGATAGAATATGCCACAGAGGAAGAGGGTAGGGCTGTGCTGCAAGCCATCGAGGGAAAGCCTTTCACCGTGACGGACATTCAGAAGAAGAAAGGAACGGAAGCACCGCCACGACTGTATGACCTGACTTCCTTGCAGGTGGATTGCAACCGCAAATTCGGCTACTCTGCCGAACAAACCTTGCAACTCATTCAGAGCCTCTACGAAAAGAAATTCACCACCTATCCACGTGTGGATACCACTTTCCTCAGCGATGACATCTATGCCAAATGCCCTCAGACACTCAGAGGCTTGAGAGGCTATGAGCAATTCACACAACCGCTTGAAGGTAAGCCACTTCCGAAGTCGAAGAAAGTGTTCGACTCTTCAAAAGTGACCGACCACCACGCCATCATTCCCACAGGTGTCCCGGCCATCAGCCTCACCGATATGGAACGCCGCGTGTATGACCTCGTCACTCGTGCCTTCATCGCCGTTTTCTATCCCGATTGCAAGTTCGAGACAACCACCGTGTTTGGCGAGGTGAAACCAGACCCTCTCCCCGAACCCTCCCCCTCTATGGAGAGGGAGCCATCCGGGGTGTTGTTCCGCACCAGTGGCCGCACCATTTTGGACGAAGGTTGGAAAGTCATCTACAACAATGACACCACCGACGAAAACACGCCGGATGGTCTCCCCATAGAGGGGGAGATGTCCGCAGGACAGAGAGGGTCTGCTCTTCCTCTCTTTACCAAAAGAGAAAGCGGCCCGCATCTCCCCATGCTTTCCGAAAAGTGGACGCAACCACCTAAACCTTACACGGAAGCAACTCTGCTCCGTGCGATGGAGACGGCTGGCAAGTTCGTTGACAACGAAGAACTTCGTGATGCCATGAAGGAGAACGGCATCGGTCGTCCATCCACCCGCGCTGCCATCATCGAAACCCTCTTCAAGCGTCGCTACATCCGCAAGGAGCGCAAGAATCTCATCGCCACTCCCACAGGTGTGGAACTCATTGGCATCATCCACGAGGAACTCCTCAAGAGTGCCGAACTCACAGGTATTTGGGAAAAGAAACTTCGTGAGATTGAGAAGAAGCAGTACGATGCCCAAACTTTCATCGCTGAGCTCAAACAGATGGTCGTCGACCTCATCAATCAGGTGCGCAACGACAACTCCAACCGCCACGTGGCCATCACGACAGAGGAAGACCTGAAAAAGAAGAAGCCCAAACCGGCTCCCTCGAATGTTCCCGCGGGTTTCCAACCGAAAAAGAAGTCCGCTCCGAAGAAGACTTCCAAGAAAACCACCGAAGAAGTCAAGGCCGCTCACAATCCCGACGAGGTGATTGGTATGCCTTGCCCCGTCTGCCACGAAGGTCACATCATCAAAGGCAACACCGCCTATGGTTGTTCCCGTTGGAAAGAAGGCTGCACCTACCGTTTGCCCTTCGACAAGGCTTGATGCAATAATGAAGCCGTTTTTTCGTTTTTAGTAATATGCGAAGGAAGATTTTCCACATATTGATATACATGGCGGCTGTGATGCTTGTGTGTGCTTGTTCCAACGAGGGCATTGCTTTCAAGAAAGCGGAGCAGAGTTATGCCTTGGGCGAGTATTATGCAGCCTCAATCAATTATAAAAAATCGTATTCGCGATGTGCTCCCAAGGAGAAGGCGAAACGAGCCGTGAGGGCATTCAAGATGGGTGAGTGCTATCGCCACATCGGTTACACACAAAAGGCGATGGCGGCCTATACGAATGCCATCCGATACAATGTGGAAGACAGCACGGTTTACCTGCATCTGGCACGTCAGCAGTTGAAGGCTGGACAGTATAAACAGGCTGCGCAGAATTTTAATCAATACCTTGAATACGATGGAGGCAATGAATTGGCGCACAGTGGTTTATTGTCTTGTGAATTAGGTCCGCAATGGAAAGCGAAGCCGAACCAATACAAGGTGAAGAAGGAGGCCATCTTCAACTCTCGCCGTTCCGATTACAGTCCGATGCTGGTGGGCGATGATGCCGACCAAATTGTGCTTTCCTCCACACGCAAGGAGGCTACAGGTGACGATATTTCGGGTATCACAGGTTTGAAGTTTGGCGACCTTTTCTTCTCTCGGAAGAACGAACAAGGTAAGTGGCAACAGGTGGAAATCATCGAGGGTGAGGTGAATACGGAGTACGACGAAGGTGCCTCATGCCTCAGTCCTGACGGCAAGACGATGTACTTCACCCGATGCAGCAGCGACCCCGACTATCCGCGTTATGCCGAGATATGGAAGTCGCAGCGTAATGATGCATCGTGGAGCAAGCCTGTCAAGTGTGAGATTTCTCACGACACCCTCAGTTCCTATGCGCATCCGGCGGTGAGTCCTGATGGACAGTGGCTTTATTTCGTCAGCGATTTCCCTGGCGGAGAAGGTGGTTTGGACATTTGGCGTACCCGCATTATGGACAACGGATTTGGTGGCATGGAAAACGTGGGTCGCCCCATTAATACGGCTGGTGATGAGATGTTCCCGGCTTTCCGTCCCAATGGCGACCTTTATTTCTCGTCGGATGGTCATCCTGGCATGGGTGGTCTCGACATTTTCATTGCGCACGAAGACTCCATCCGTGGCACGATTGTGGAGAATCAGCAATTCCCGCTTAATTCCTCTGCCGACGACTTTGGCATGACTTTCGAGGGAGTGCACAATCGTGGTTACTTCTCGTCGTCACGCAACGATGGCAAGGGTTGGGAACATATCTTCTCCTTCGAATGCCCAGAGATTCTTCAGACGGTGACAGGATGGGTGTATGAGAAAGATGGCTATGAACTGCCCGAGGCGCTTGTGTATATGGTGGGTAACGATGGCACTAACCTGAAACTTTCCGTCAAGGGTGACGGTTCCTTCACGCAGGTGCTCAAACCAGGTGTGGATTATGTGCTGCTCGGCACTTGTAAAGGCTATCTCAATGTGAAGAACGAAATTCGTGTGGAAGACTCGGAAGAGAGCCACGAATATACGCTTCAGTTCCCCTTGCCACCCATCAACGTGCCTGTGCTGATAGACAATATCTTCTATGAGTTCGACCGTGCAGACCTCACACCCGAGTCAACGGAAGCCCTTGACAAACTGGTGGAGATGATGAACGAGAATGCCAACATCACCATCGAACTTTCTGCCCATTGTGACTATCGAGGCAACGATGACTACAACCAGCGGCTTTCTCAGCGTCGTGCTGAATCTGTTGTGCGTTATCTGATTCAGCATGGCATTGCGAAAGACCGTCTGACAGCTGTTGGTTATGGTGAGTCGCGTCCTAAGATTGTCACCAAGAAGTTGGCCGAAACCCTTCTGGCTGGTGATCCGAAAGTGGAAGTGCAGGTGAACGATACTCTCACCGAGGCATACATTCTTGGTGTGAAAGGCGATGACGAGCAGGAAGTGCTCAATGCCCTCAACCGTCGCACAGAGTTCCGCGTGCTACGCACTACATATGGAACCACGCTTAACGAATACAAGCCGGAAGAAGAGGAGAAGAAGGCTGCTGCCAAGCGGAAAGAAGAGGCGACCAAAGAGGACGACTTTATTTTCTGAGGATGTTGCTTGGGTGGAAGAACACAGCATCTCATATAAGAGGCGCGAGGTCAAACACATTTTGTGTGACCCCGCGCCCTTTTTAGTTTTTAAGTAGTGTCTGGATTGCAAAACCTTAGCTTTCAGCCTCTTCAGAAGGAGTGGACTCCTCCTCTTTCTTCTCAGCCTCTTCCTCGCCCAAGTATCTGTATTCAAACTTCTCGCTTTTGGGTGAAGGGAACTGAGAACGTGGGTCGATGTCTGGACGCTCGAGTAAGTGGTCGATGACGCGATTATAGGCATCCATGGCGCTGTTGGCTTTCAGACGCACACGGAAGGGCGTGTCGATGTACTTGCACTTTCCTGTATCGGGCATTGTGATGACGCGCTTGAACGTGAACATCACTTCCCACCATCCAACTTTCTGTTCATTGAGGGCATCAAGGATGTTCTTCTTGCGCTCGGCCATTGTTGCCACGCGTTCAGCCTTCTGCTCTTTGCGTTGTGCCTGTTCTTCCTTGAACTGCTCAAGGGTTTCAGCCTCGGTCTTCAGGAAAAGCACATAGTTCGAGTAACTCACCTTCAGACGGAAAGGGTAGAGGTTGGACGAACTAAGGAACGTGGCAATGCGCGAAGGCATATTGCTCTCCATCTTGATTTCGCCTATGGAACTGAGAAAATCGAGTGCTTCATCTACACTTTTGGCTAAGCACTCGTGATCAAAATATCGAATGTATAAGTTCATTTGTGTTGTTTTGCTTTGTTTTGGTGTGCAAAGATAGGTAAAAAAATGAAGAACTGAAAAATTAAAGAATTGAAATGTCAAAAATTCGGCATTTTTCAATTGACTACGTCGAGCTAAAGGTTCTTCAACTCTTTAATTTTTCAATTCTTTCTAATTCTCCACTCTGTGGGATAGAGGTTGTTAGCACGGTTGCCAATATTCTTCACAAACCCGAGCTGATGTCCTTGGTAGGTGATGAGCACATGCCCTCGTGGTGTTCCCTCAGGCAGTTGCAGAGCCTCGGTTCTCAGATAGGCGATGGCTTGTTGTTCGCCCACTTCTGCTGTGGGGAAGGCCTCCATGTTGAGGCTGTTGCTCATGGCAAGACTATGGCAGGGCTGCAAGTTCTTGCCTTTGAGCGTTGCAAGTTCAATGCCAGCATGAATCACTCTCAGTGTACTCTGGGCTTGTCTGAGAGTGTCAAGATACTCCGTTGGGAAGGCGCGGAAACCATCCTTGTCTTCCATGATGGTAAAGTCCTGACTTTCCATCAGCCAACCCCTCAATTCAGCAGGCACTCTGTTCGCAGATTTGCTTGTCTTGCTTCCCTTTCCCTTTTTCCTTCCTTCCGCTTCCGATGTCTTTCGCAACACGCTGATGAAGAAGCCCTCACCTTTCGTCCGATGCGGAAAGAAATGTGTGTTCTTCTCTGCCAAGCCCCATTCTTCCAGCGGGTGGCACGACAGCACTTCAGCCCCCAGTGTGTTGGCAATCCATGCCACATTCTCCTCGTCTTCCAATGGGTTGTATGTGCAGGTGCTGTAGATGAACAGTCCTCCCTCTTTCAGCGTGTGCCAGATGTCTCTCACGATGTCCCGTTGCCGTCTCCAGCACACATCCACATTCGCGAGACTCCATTCCCCGATGCTGTCAGGGTCTTTCCTGAACATCCCTTCTCCTGAGCAGGGTGCATCGCAGATGATGAGGTTGAAGCAGTTGCTGAAGGCTTGAAAGTCTTCCGCATAGTTGTTTGTGACAATACAGTTCGGATTGCCCCATTTGATGATGTTCTCCGCCAAGATGTTGGCCCGTTGCCGCATCACTTCATTGGCGATCAGCAGCGACCCTTCAGGCAACTGCGACAATGCCAACGTCGACTTCCCTCCTGGTGCGGCACACAAATCCAACGCCATAACAGGCTCATCCACATACTCTCTCAAAACGTGCGACAGGAACATTGACGATGCCTCCTGCACGTAATAGCAGCCTGCATGAAAGAGTGGGTCGAACGTGAAGGAAGGACGTTCGGAAAGGTAGAAGCCATCAGGGCACCAGGGGACAAGCCCCCCTCTTATCCCTCCAAGTGGGGAAGCTGTCTCCGGATGGGATTCCTCCCCCTTGGGGGAGGTTAGAAGGGGGCTTGGGGCTTTCTTTTTATTGAGGCGTATGCTGGTGGGTGCAGGCAAAGACAATGCCTCGGCAAGCAGAGCGTACTCCTTCTCGCCGAGGTATTCTGTCATCATTTGCTGAAAATCGTGGGGCAGATTCATGCTTTTCTCTCTAAGTTCACAAACGCATATCGATACGCATGCTTCTCATCCACTTCATGCTCCTCTCTGAACGTTTCCACCCAATCCTGTTCATCCATTTCAGGGAAGAAGGTGTCGGCCTTCTTTGGGGTGTCGTAGATATAAGTGAGGCAGAGGCGATCCGCTTTGGGGAGGGCTTCTTTGTACACGGAGGCCCCACCAATGATGTACACATCGCCCTCACACGAAGCCAGTGCTTCGTCCAGGTTGGGGTAGAGGTCAGCCCTCGGGAAGTCCTCCGCCTTTCCCTTACGTGATAGCACAATGTTGCGGCGGTTCGGCAATGCGCCCTTGGGCAGACTTTCGAACGTGCGTCTGCCCATGATGATGGTGTTGCCCGTGGTCAGTGTCTTAAAGCGTTTGAGGTCGTTGGGGAGCCAATAGATGAGTTTATTCTCCGAACCAATGGCGCGGTTTTCAGCGATAGCTACAATAATGGAAATCATACGCTTACCGTTGCTTTGATGTGAGGGTGCGGGTCGTAATCTGTCAGTTCGAAGTCCTCGTACTGGAAATCGAAGATGCTCTTCACGTTCGGGTTAATCTTCATCTTTGGCAATGGACGAGGCTCGCGCGTGAGTTGCAATTTAGCTTGTTCGATATGGTCGAGATATAGGTGTGTGTCGCCCGTAGTGTACACGAAATCACCCAGTTGCAAATCGCACACCTGTGCCACCATCATGGTCAGCAACGCATACGAAGCGATGTTGAAAGGCACACCCAAGAAAGTGTCTGCGCTCCTCTGATAGAGTTGGCAACTCAACTTCCCTGCAGCCACATAGAACTGAAACAGGATGTGGCAGGGTGGCAAGTTCATGTTGTTGATGTCTGCCACATTCCATGCAGACACCAGCAATCGCCTCGAGTTGGGATTGGTCTTGATTTGCTCAATCACCTCGCTGATTTGGTCGATGTGTCCTCCGTTGTAGTCGGGCCAACTTCGCCACTGGTAACCATAGATATGACCGAGGTTGCCATCTTCGTCCGCCCATTCATTCCAGATGCGCACACCGCGCTCCTGCAGCCACTTCGCGTTCGTGTTGCCCTGCAAGAACCACAGCAACTCATAGATGATGGACTTCAAGTGTAACTTCTTGGTTGTCAGCAGAGGAAAGCCTTCCTCCAAGTTGAACCGCATCTGGTTGCCAAACACCGAGATGGTGCCAGTTCCTGTACGGTCGCCTTTCTGCACACCCTCCTTCAGGATGCGGTCGAGCAAGTTAAGATATTGTTTCATTGTTCAATAGGTTTTATCTCCAGTTAGTGTACCGCGGTCTATTTCCTGAGGACTTTCTGATGGTCGATAATCACGATGCCATGCGTGGAGTCTGTGGCAGACACACCGCTGAGCGTGTAGGCGTGTCCCTTGCCGTTGGAAGTGGGGCTGGCAGCAGAAGAAACACCGGTGGGTGCATCCTCGATGGCATCGTATTCGGCCATTGCCTCAGACATACGGGCATCAAGGTCAGCCCAGCGATAAAGACCATCGTCATTGGCGGTCAAGTCTTCAACAGTGATGGGCAACACCATCGGTGGTACATCGGGCGAGAGCAGTGTGCGATTCTGTAATTGGCTCAGGGATTGATAGACCAGATTGACAGCCACGTAATCCTCCTTCCCGTCGTTCCACTTCTCAAAGACAATCTTGGAACCGATGGGTGTATGCCGTTCCAGTGCATTCTCGGTCTCGGGGAGCACAAAACGCAGGGCGGCGCTGATGCTGGCAAGGTTACTGTCGTGACCGCAGAGGAACATGAATTTGCGGTCGGTGCGTTGCAACTCTTCGCGAATACGGCTGACCAAAGGGTGGGCCAGATTGACGGCAGCGGCATGGGTGGTAAAAAGAATACCGTCATAGACCTCCTTCACGCTGCAGATGTTGCGCCATTGTTCAGTCGTCAGTTCGTGGCCGAAGGCCGTCATGCTTTCGCTCTCGTAGCACTGTAGCACCAGTGCATCAGCCACGCTGTTGGCCAACGTGTAGCCACCCGTCATGCGGGGCTCGTCGCCTTTTTCAATCTTGAATTGTGTGTCGTCGAAACGGAAGTGTAGCGTGTCTCCCTGCAGCGCGGCAGGAGATGCCGACATGTTGAGCACCTCTTCCATCAGGGTCAGCGTAGGCTGAACGCTCTCCATCCATTTCTGTGGACCACCATTCAGTGCCGCCATCTCGTTGAGCACCTGTTGGCGGTATGTGTCGTTCATCTTTGTGAACTGCGGCGTGAACACGGGATCCATCTTGTCCTCCTCGAGTTTATGCATAATCTCCACGTTGGCGAAAGGCAGGAACCCGGCAGAGAAATACTTTGCAGTGGCAAACGTGCGTTGCCGCGAATTGGCATAGAACAAAACCTCCTCCTCTTGGGGACGGTAGTTGTCAGGCAGCAATCCCTCGCTGACCACCCATTGACGGAAGAACTGCCCCATAGCCGTCTCCAGCATACCGCCACGCAACGACAACTGGCTGCTGGGCGACGACCATGCAAACCATTGGTGGGGCGTCACACGCTTATAGGCCGCACCGCCTGATGACAGCGGCGAGCGGATGTTGTGGCGACTCATCACCACCACCTCCTTCAGTGCATATTTCGCCCGAAAATCTTCAAAGCGTTTCATCTGTGCCTGAGCGCCTGTGCCAAAGATGAGCAACAGCGCCAGCATCCACATTCCTTGTTTCCTCATCTGATAAAGTTTTAATTTTCTGTTTATGGCTTGAAAACCCGCCATTTCCTTGTCTTGGAAATGGTTACGTGCCTAAACAACGAATATTTATAGTTTACGTTTGCAAAGATATACTTATTTCCACACTCCGCCAAATTTTTCGGTTCTTTTTTGTTGTTTCTACTTATGGGTGTAGGGACACAAAAAAGGGCGACTCACGATGTATGAGTCGCCCCTTTTTATGATGTTAAGTATGTTAGTCTTGTTTCTTGTTGGCCGAGTAGACAATCTTGAGTGCGTATGCCTTTCGGAGCACCTGCTTCACGTCGGTGATGATACCCATGGGGGTGTGGTGGTCGACCTTGAGTGAAACGGTGTAGAAGGGCTTGTCTGCCTCGGGCAATTCGCCGCGGTCTGACATCACATAGTCGTAGATTTCTGGTGCCTCAGCATATTTGTCGTTCAGCTGGATACGGTGTGCCGTACCGAACTGGCCTTTCAATGCGTCGGTGGGCTGACCAATGTAGATGAATGAGGTACAAGACTTGCGAGCGAGTTTCTCAAGCTGCGTACCGACGGGCTTCTCGAATTTCACCTTCAGCGTCACTTCACGCATGGTGGTTACCATCATGAAGAAGAACAGGATGGTGAAGATCAAGTCGGGGAGAGATGAGGTGTTCATCTCAGGCATTTCTCTGCCTGCGCCTTTGTTAAATCTGCTCATTACTTTTGTCCTCCATATTTCTTTGGTTCTGCCTCTGAAATCTTCTGTGGGTAAACCTCACGAATCGCTTTCTGCTGATCGTTGGTCAAGAATTCGTATTTGTAACCGAATTCTTCCTTAGCCAGTTCATCACGAAGTTCGTTGTAGGCTGACACAAGCGCATCCTGCACGGCGAAGTAAACACCGTAGTCGGTTCCGCGGTCTGTCTGAACGGAGATGACGTGGTTTTCTGTCACCATCATCGTCTTGCCACCCAATCCTTTGATTTTCTTGGGCTTCAGTTCGGGCAGATTAGGCTTGTTGTCCGCGTTTTTGATAAACTCTTTAGCTCTCTCCTTCACGTCTGCAAGTGTGGAATAGTCATCGCCGATGAGGAGGTAGTTGTCCTTGTTGATACGAATGTTGAGGATATTGCGTTCCTTCACTTTGATTTCGTTGTTCAATTGGTCATCCTCTGGTGGTTTAGGCAATGTACGTGCCAAACCCTGATCGGTGTCCATTGACGTCGTGACAAGGAAGAAGATGAGCAACATGAATGAGATGTCGGCTGTAGAACTGGTGTTCAGTCCTGGCATTTTTCTTTTCTTTCCCATATTATTTGCTCTGAGTTAAAGTTGTTTACTTCTTATTTGTTACCATACTGAAGACGGTTGCAGCAACTGTCACAATCGTGAGAATCATAATTGCAATCATCGATGTGTCAGTCAAAATGATGTCGGTGGGATCATTCCAGTCTTTACCATTGATGAGAAGTACCTCATCCTTGGCTGCGATACCAACAACGATACCGACAACAACTGACACGATGAATGTACCCCATGCAATGAGACCTGCTTTGCTGGCAAGGCCAACATCTTCGTTCTTCGATTTGTTTCCTCCGCTTACGAAACCGTAGATGACAGCACCGATGGCTGCAAGAGCGGTGGCGGCGATGAGGATGTAAGTCCATACAATCAGGAGGTCCGTCAATTGTGGAGCCACCTGCTTAGGATTTTCCTCGTATGGTGTGTTGTAGCCTACGAGAAGGAAGAGAGCCATGACTACGAGAGAGATGCCGATGAGCACCCACAGTGTAATCTTGGAGATCTTCTCGACCTTATCCTGTGCGCTTATTACTTGTGCTTTATCCATTTTGAATTCTCCTTTTTAATGATAAATAATTAGTTAATGACTGAAAGATTTAGTCCCTAATTACTTCTTGTTGTTGTACTTAGCAACGATGTCAAGGAGAGAAATTGTGGAGTCTTCCATCTTAGCGGTAAGACCTTCGATTTCAGCAAGGATGTAGTTGTAGAACACCTGAAGAATAAGGGCAACGACGATACCGAAGATAGTTGTCAAAAGGGCCACCTTCATACCACCTGCAACGACTGTTGGAGAGATGTCACCTGCAGCCTGGATGTCGTCGAATGCCTGCACCATACCGATCACAGTTCCCAAGAATCCGAGAGATGGAGCCATACCGATGAAGAGGGTAATCCATGAGCAACCGCTTTCGAGCTTGGAAGCCTGAACGGCACCATAGGCAACTACTGACTTCTCCACGGCGTCAGCACCGTCGTTCAGACGAGTGAGACCCTGATAGAAGATAGAGGCGATAGGACCGCGAGTGTCGCGTGCAATGGCCTTTGCGCCTTCGAGGTCACCCTTGTTGAGGAGAGCGTTCTCAACATCTTCGATGAACTTCACTGTGTTAACCTTAGAGAGAGCGAGGTAGATGATACGCTCGATACAGAATGCAAGACCCAGGATGAGGGCGATTGCTACGAGTGCCATGAAGCCTGCAGAACCCTCGATGAACTTTGTCTTGATTTCCTTGTACATACCAATCTCAACTGGCTCTGATTCAACTGGCTCTTCGTCTACTACTGGAGCGGCAGCTGTGTCAACGGCTGCTGAATCAACCTGCTCAGTTGCTGCGCTGTCGGCTGCTTCGTCCTGAGCTGAAACTGACTGTGTCATACCAAATGTAAACACACCCATCAATGCAATGATTGCAAAAATTTTTTTCATTGTCTTGAAAATTTTAAGATTAATAAATTATTTTATTTTCTTTTTCTCTGATACAATGTTGTTGTTTTTTGCGGAGAGACGGGGATTCGAACCCCGGATACGCTTTTGACGTATACACGCTTTCCAGGCGTGCCTCTTCAGCCACTCGAGCATCTCTCCTCAGCTGCTTATGGTCTATCTCCACGATGTTTCGAGGGGCGTTTTCCTCCGAAATTGCGGTGCATGTCCATAATTCGAGACAAAAATAATGATTTTTTTTCGTTCCGTTAAAGTAAAAAGGTGGAAACTTTTAATTTTTATTGAAAAAAGTCACTTTTTTGAAGACTTTGAGCGCATTTTCCGTGGTTTGAAGCACAATTGTGTCAAAATCCAGCTCAAAAACTTCTGCTAACTTTTCGGCGACGGCTTTGACGTATGCACTTTCGTTTCTTTTGCCTCGATTGGGGACGGGAGCCATGTAGGGCGAGTCGGTTTCGAGGACGATTCGCGAGAGGGGAATGGCGTTTTTCACCACTTCTCTCAGAGTGGACTTCTTGAAGGTGAGCACACCGCCGATGCCGAGCATGAAGTTGGGGAAGGTGAGGAGGTCGCGGGCTTCTTCCTCGGTACCTGTGAAGCAGTGGAACACACCGCTGAGGTTGCTGGCCCTATGTCTCTCCATCACTTCCATGAGTTCGGCATGTGCGTTGCGTGAATGAATCATCAGGGGGAGTCCGTATTTCTCTGCCCACCGTATCTGGTGCTCGAACACTTCTATCTGCTCCTGTTTGTGGGTGTCGTCCCAGTAGAAGTCCAGACCCACTTCACCGATGGCGATGGTGTTGTCGTCTATCATACGCTCCAGTTGGTTCAGTGCTTGGTGGTAGTCTTCATCCATGATGTTTTCGGGGTGAAGGCCTATCATGGGGTGGAGGTAGCCGGGATGCGATTGGCAGATGCTGAGCAGGTGAGGTGTGTCTTTGAGACAGATGCCAGGCACGAAGATTTTCCTTACCCCCGCTGCTTGAGCCCTTTCTATGACGGCCTCCATGTCTTCAGCAAACTCGGGACCATCAATGTGTGCATGTGTGTCAATCATCTTGTGGGGTGTCCTGTCAGTATTTTCTGTTCAGCAGTTTGTTGGCAAAGGCACGGAGTTCTGCCTTTTTCTCTTCTGCCACTTTCACCTTGTCAAGACTTTGTAGCGATAGGGCAAACATCTCTTCAATCTTCGCCAACGCCAGTTTGTCGATGCCTAATATATTATATATATGTGTAACGGCTTCGATTTTTTCTTCTGCGTTGAAGGTTTGAGCACTTATCCACTTGTCGAGTTCCTGTTTCTGCTCGGCATTGGCTTGCTGGTAGGCATTGATGAGCATGAAGGTCTTTTTGTTTTCGACGATGTCACCGCCTAACTTTTTCTTGAATGTCTTGGGGTCGCCATACACATCGAGCCAGTCGTCTTGCAGTTGGAAGGCCAGCCCCATCTTTTCTCCGAAGGTGTAGAGATGTTCCACGTCTTCTTGGTCTGCACCTCCCAATTGTGCTCCAATTTTCAGGGCATAGCCTAACAGCAGAGAGGTCTTCATGCGTATCATCTCCATGTATTCCTCTTCTGTCACATCGTTGCGTGTTTCGAAGTCGATGTCGTATTGCTGTCCTTCGCCCACACCGAGCGTGGCGTCGATGAAAGCTGTCCATGCCTCATCGCTTTTTATGCCTTTGTTGAAGAGTTGATAGGCCATAATCAACATGGTGTCGCCAGAAAGGATGGCGGTGTTGTCGTCCCATTTCTTGTGCACGGTCAGGTGTCCGCGACGCATGTCGCTCTTGTCCATCAAGTCGTCGTGGAGTAGGGTGAAGTTGTGGTAGGTCTCCAATGCCAGAGCGTTGTTCATGATGGTGTCCACATCTTCTTTATAGAGGTTGTAGCCCATGAGCATGAGCAGGGGACGGATACGTTTGCCACCGATGGACAGGATATAACGGATGGGTTCGTATAGGTTCTTTGGCTCCGTGTGGTACTGGATGTTCATCACGGCGTCATTGATTTTCTCGGTGAGTTCTTTTTGTGTGTACATATTTATATATAATGTGGTAAAAAAATGCCGCACAGTTGTTGTGTGTGCGGCATGTTGTTTGTTGTTGTGTCATCGTTGCAGAGCGATGAGTCTGATGTCGGGTTACTGCAGACGGAACATGACAGGGAGCGTGAAGCGTACACGCACTGTCTTTCCGCGCTGTTTGCCAGGAATCCACTTCGGCATGCTCTGAACAACGCGCATGGCTTCTTTGTCAAGTGATGGGTCTGCGCCACGAAGAACCTTGGGGTCTACGATGGAACCGTCCTTGTTCACCACGAATTGAATGAACACACGACCCTGGATGCCGTTCTCTTGGGCTGCTGCAGGATATTTCAAGTTCTTCTGCAGATAGGCCATCAACGCCTTTTCGCCACCTGGGAACTCTGGGTTCTGTTCTACGATCTCGAAGATTTCACCTTCATCACTTTCCTCCTGCACAGGACCGGGAGCCACCATAACGGGACCAGAGGTGTGCTGAACAGATGGACCAGAAGTTGCTTCGTGGGTGTCCTCAGAAGTCTCAATCTTCTCTTCTTCGATGTCGGTGTTGTTGTCCACGATGTCGAGGATTTCAGCTACGGCAGGAGTCTCGGCTGGTGGAGGTGGTGCTGCCGTGAAGATGGGTTGTGTGATTGGAATGATTTCTTCTTCTGACACGAAAGAAGTGGTGGCGTAAACAACATCGGTCTCCTCATACTCTCGAGTGGTGTACTCGAAGCATGCAAACATGGTAGCCAATGCTGCGATGTAGCCGATGAGCAGTCCAGTGCCTTTGGTGCTTTCAAGGTCTGCTTTCTTTGATTTTTTTACTTCCATAGATTTATTTATTTTTTAGTTATTGCTGTTGGTGGAAACCATGTGAGTGGCGCCTTATTGATGGTGCTGAAACACTCCACAACCCAGTTTCGAGGCAAAAGTAATACTTTTTTTTTGTTCGGACGCTACAAATGATGCTTTTTTTTATCAAAAGAGCGTGTTTTTTTGTTTTCCGTGCCTGTTCTACTCGGTTTTTGTAATACTTCGGATGTAAATGTCCTGTTGCGGGAACGGAATCTCGATGTGGTTCTCGTTGAGCACTTGGTAGATTTTTTCCTTGGCCTGTGCGGCGAAAGGTATCTTGTGGTCGACGAGCACCCATGCCACCAGCATGAGGTCGATACTGCTGGCTCCGAAGTCGGAGAATGCCACCAGAATGGGGTGCTTGGGGTTGACGATAGAACGTCCGTCGGCCGTATTTTTGCATAGCGGCGTGATGCCTTCGATCACCATCTTTCGCACGGCCTCGACATTGGTTCCGTAGGCCACTCCGAAAGGTATGGTGATGCGCTCGTATTGGTGGTTGCGTGTCAGGTTCTTGAAATTCTTTCCGAACAGGTCGGAGTTGAGGATGGCCACGACGCTGCCGTCTAACGTGGTGATTTGTGTGCTTTGGTAGGTGATGCTCTCCACCTTTCCGATGGTGCCGTCATATTCGATGTAGTCGCCCACGCGCACACGTCCCGACATTAGGGAAATGCCGTAGAAGAAGTTTTCGAGCAGGCTCTTGGATGCGAAACCCATACCTGTTGAAAGACCGCCCGTCACGATGGCGATGCCTGTGCTTGGCACATCCAGCATCAGGAAGACGGTGATGGTGTAGATGCCCCAGATGAACAGGCCTATGATGTTCTTGGCCAGGGTGGCGTTGAAGTCCTTGTTGTGTGTTCTCTTGCGATAATTGAACCAAGAGGAGCGGATGAGGTAGTTCACATATTTGAAGATGAAGAACATCGCTGCAATCAGACACAATTTGAAGGCAGAAACCGACATGAGTCTTTCGATGACGATTTCATGCATGAACCATGTCATGCACAGGTGGCGCAAGTCGAAGATCTCGGCTGCCAGATAGATGCTCAGCATGAAGGAGGACACGCCGCAGACGGGGATGAACGCCTGATGGACAAAGTCGTAGAACCATGTTTGTTCCACGAAATCGCCACGCTTCATTCTGATGCGGATTTGGCTGTCGGCAATGTCTGCACCGTAGGCCTTCTTGATGCGCTTTGACATGAAGCTGTTCTCGTACATCTCCATCAGGTCGTAGCAACTGGTGATGGTGGCGATGGCTGCCAATTGGAAGGTCCACCACACGATGATTTGTACGGCCATGAGTGTGAATCCTATCCATGCGAGGATGCATGAAGACAGCATGACGAACAGGGAAATGCAGCAGTAGATGCTGTCGCTATAGGGCACGTTCTTCCGGTCTTTCTGCAGCATGAAGGCTTGCCAGAGGGTGAAAATGAGCAGAATGGGCGGGAAGATGATGTTGACCAAAGTGTTGGGAATCAAGATGATTCGGAAGCAGATGACGATGAGCGACATCAGGATGAAGGGGGTGTAGATTCTTGCCCCACTTTTCACTTGGCGTCCGTTCAGACGGATGATGAGGGAGATGAAGATGGCTTCAATCAACCAGGCCATCTCTATCATGAGGCTGGTGGCCATCAGCATCAAGTTGTGGTGGATGAAGGTGCGGACAATCATCACCGCGATGGCGAAGAGGAGGACGGCCAGAGCCGTGATGAGGATGGGGCGCTTCTGCTTGAATTTTTCGGTGCGGAAACGTTTGGGAACCAAGAATCGGATGAGCACATTGCTGAGAATGGCTCCTCCAAGCATGTAGATAAGCATGAAAATGCTGGCGAACATGACGATGGGACCTCTCCATTCTGATTTGTAGACGTGGGAGCGGCCGTTGTTGCTTTTCTCTTCCAGCGGTTTGTATTTCGTGTTGAAGTCTTCCTTCACCCGTTGCCACTGGTGGGGGATACGGGTGAGAATCTGGAAGTAGTTGGTGCCTGGGTCGATGAAGATGCTTTGCTGGAGTCGTGTGTATTTGTCCTGGGCATATTGGTTCAGTCGATCCACACGGTTGAACAAATTGTTGTAATATCCGTTGTCCTGCTCAAGTTTGCTCAGGATGATTTTCATGTTGTCGCGTAGTGTCTCGGCATATTGGATACACATGGCGCGGTCTTGGATACCTTGAGCGTCCAGCAGGAAGAGTGCGTTTTTCGGTTCAACCAAAGGCAGTTTCTTGCCGGGGAGGGTGTCAGCCATTTCCGCACGGGCGCTGGAGTCCGTGATGGCTGGCGGTATCTGTTTCAATGTGTATATCAGGCTGTCGTAATTGGCAATCTCTGTCTCGATGTAGAGTTTGATTTGTGCATAAGGTATGCTGTTCTCGTTGACTTCCTGATAGAGGTTCGTGGCTTCCTGGCAGGCATACGCCATGTCGAAGGTGAAATCTTGCCCTTGGGAGTAGAGGATGAGGCTGGTGGTTTCCGTGCGCTTGATGATGTTGACGAGTTGTTTGTGCTGCATCGTCCGCCGTTCATCCATTTGCTTCATCCGTTCCTGTTGCTTCATCCATTTGTTGTACAGTTCGAGGCGCAGCACGTGCAGGGTTTTCCCGAGGTCTTTCTCTTTCAGCACGGCATGGCTTGACAGCGAGACCACCATGAGCAGCAGTAGGGTGAGCAGTATCTTTTTCACGATGTTGTTGATTTTGAGTGAGTGATGAGTGTCGTGTGAGGCTTTGTTTGTGGCCATTTTATTCTACATCCATGAAGTTTTTGGCATGAGTGATGAAGGTTTTGCCAATCTTCATAGGTTTTTTGCCATCGTTGGCCCCTTTTTCCAGTGCTTCCTCCATGATGTCGTCTTCCGTCACAGCATCCGGCGTGGCTTCTTCCTGGTCTTCTTCCATGAAGCGCTCGATGTTGCTTCTGACGTTGTGTGAGGTTCGGTTCATCCAGCCTTTCATGCCTCCGTTGCGGACAAAGGCTTCGTGGCGTCTGCGTCTTCTGATGCTGGAGAGTTTCATGCCTCTTCTGATGCGTTTCATTCCGGCGGCCATGTTTTTGGCCCCCTTGACGATCAGTTGTCCTATCTTCTTGATGGTGGGGCGCAGGTGGATGATGCCTTGGATGGTGGCCTTCACGGCAATGACGATTCCACGTCCCGTCGCCTTGGCGGCCACCAGCAATCCGTGCCCTGTCGCCTTGGCGGCAATGGCGATTCCTCGTCCCGTTGCCTTCGCTGCCACCACACACCAGTGTCCGAAGGTTTTGGCGGCTTTCTTCAGCCATGCCTTCGTCTTGGTCACTTTCTCTTGGGTGTTGTTGTCGTGCCACCAATCGTTCAGACGTATCAACCCGTCCTCAATGGCCTGCATGCACCACAGGATGCCTTTCAAGATGCGCTTGAAAAGCCACACCAAGAACCGCCATATCAGCACAAGGAGCAGACGCAGCAATTCGCGGAAGAGTTGCGAGGCACTTCTTCCGGTATATTCCTCATGTTCCTTATGTGTTTCTTTTCCGTTATATATTTCTTCCTCTTCCATAAATGGATGTGATGGAAAGTGTAGTGTTATGAATTTTGTTGCGAAGTTAGCACAAAAAAACTACTTTTCCGCATTTTGTATCCTTAAATTTGTTAAATTCACGAAAGTTCGATGAAATCATGTGGACAGATGCCATTCGGTAATCAGCCAGTGCCCCCAATGAGACCCTTCCATTTTGCCTTGACGCGTTTACGAAGAGCCTCCGACTCCTCAGTGTCACATCCTCGCAAGACTTACCTCCACATCCTCGCATGACTCACTTCCACATCCTCGCATGACTCACCTCCACATCCTCGCATGACTCACTTCCACATCCTCGCATGACTCACTTCCACATCCTCACAAGACTCACTTCCACATCCTCACAATACTTACCTCCACATCCTCCAAATCGACGTCGACGATGTCGGTTGGTCGATGTCGACGATGTCGGTTAGTCGATGTCGACGACGTCGGTTTTGAGGCAGTGGAAGGGAGGAAGAGGAGGTATACAGGGAATGTCAGAGTAGGGAGTGGAAGAATAGGTTTCTCAGTCTTCGAACAGCAACAGAATGGCAATCGCAATGAACAGCAATCCAGTGATGCCATTCAGCCATTGCTGGAAGTGCTCGAAACCCCGGCTGAGTCGGGTGGCACCATCGACAGCCTTGTGCATGACCCATGCAATGACCACGACGGGAATGCTGGCCGCCAATCCAAAAACAAGGGGCACGGCGGCTCCCATGCTGCTGGAGATGCTGAGGGGAATCATCATGCCGAAATAGAAAATGGCACTCTCAGGGCAGAAGGCGAGGGCAAGGGTCATGCCCAAGATGAGCGAGCCGAGCGGGCCATTCCTCTTGATGATTCGGCCGCTGTTGTGGCAGTTTTCTCCGTCGTGGTGGTGGCGGTGGAATGCTCTGAACAGGAGGTAGGCACCCAGCACGATGAGCACGTAGGGTACGACGACTTCAGCCTTCGACAACACGTTCTGAAGTCCGGCGATGTTGCTGCCTCCACCAATCAGACACATCGTCACCCAACCCAACAGCGTGTAGGTGATTGTACGACCGAACGCATAGACGATGCCGTCTATCAGGCGCTTTTTGTTGCGGTACTCGTAAGCCAGTGCCGAAATGCTGATGGCCAGTTGGCAAGGATTAAGTGCCACGAGCAAGCCCAGTACAAATGCAGCCAACAGAGGAAGGTCTGCTGACTGCAAGAGCGTATTTAATAACTCGTTGAGGTTGAATCGCATAGGATGTGTTAACTGCAGAAGAGCAGGATGATGACTTGTGCTGTGATGATGCGCAAGAACATGGAAAGTGGGTAAACGGTTGAATAGCCGACTGATGGGATACCATTGTTAGCGTTGGAGGTACTGAAGGCCAATGCTGGTGGGTCGGTGGTGGCACCGCTCATGATGCCCATCAGGAGGAAGTAGTTGATGTGCCACTTCATGCGGGCAAACACACCCATGATGATCAAAGGAATGACGGTGATGAGGAAGCCAATCCACACGTAGTGAATGCCACCATTGATGACCGTGTCGACGAAGTTGCCTCCAGCCTTGATGCCCACACTGGCAAGGAAGAGCACCAAACCAATGTCGCGAATCATGAACGAGGCAGAGTTGGTGGTGTAGGCAATCAACTTGAGTTTGTAACCGAAGCGACCCAGCAGAATGGCGATGATGAGAGGTCCGCCGGCGAGTCCCAGTTTCACAGGCATTGACATGCCTGGTATGCTGATAGGGAGCATACCGAAGATGATACCCACGAGAATGCCCAGGAAAAGGGTGAGCAGGTTGGGCTTGTCGAGTTGCTGCTTCTTGTCGCCAATCTTGTTGGCAAATCGTTCCACCGCATCCACAGGTCCCACCACAGTCAAGATGTCGCCCATCTGCAGGATGAGGCTGGGGCTTGCAAACAGTTCAATACCAGAGCGGTACAGACGGGTGACATTGACTCCGTACATGGAACTGGGGTGCAAACTGCCAAGCGTCTTTCCGTTGATGTCCTCCTTGGTGACCGTGTGTTTCCGCGATGCCATTGGCACATCCTGGTCGTCCCATTTCACTTCCACTTCAGGACCGATGAATGCCACGATGGCAGCGGCATCTTCTTCAGCACATACGATGTAGAGTTTGTCATCCACATTCAGCAAGGTTTCCTTGTTGGGCACAACGACATGGCCGTTGTGGAGCATACGAGAGCATACAAAGTCACGTCCGATGAAACCTCTCACTTGCAGGATGGTCTTGTCGGCGATGGCTGGATTGAAGACCTTCACCGTCATCAGGTGAGGCTTCACGGCTTCCTTGTTGTTCTTTTTGTTGAAGTGTTCCACCTCCTTCTGGAAGTCCACTTTGAAAATGACACGGATGAGAATAATACTGCCGATGATGCCCACCACAGCAAGAGGGTAGGCGCAGGCATAACCGTTGGCAATCACAGGAACACCGCCCTCGAAGGGGTGAATCTGGTTAATCTGTTCCAAGGCCGCATTGGCAGCACCAAGACCAGGGGTGTTCGTCACTGCACCACACAGCGTTCCCACCAGCATAGGCAGGTTGTCCACCGCTGGAATGACGTTGCGGAAACTGTAGTAGATGATCAGCATCACCACAATGTTCAGCCCTACGACACCTGCAGCCACGCCGTTGGCTTTCAGACCTCCTTGTTTCAGCGAGGTGAAGAACGAAGGACCCACCTGCAAACCAATGCTGAACACGAAAAGAATGAGGCCAAAGTCTTGTATGAAGTTGATGACAGCCTGATTCTCTTCGATGCCGCCACGCATCAGCAAGTCACCGGCCAGGATGCCCACAAAGAGAATCCATGTGACTCCCAGTGATACGCTGCCAAACTTTATCTTGTTGCCAAGAAACACGCCCAGTGCAATGACTGCTGCATACAGAATCACCGTATGTGCGACACCGCCACCTGTGGTGAAAAGTTCAATAAGCCAATCCATGATGCTTTTGTTCTTGAGTTGTTTTTATGAGGCACAAAGGTACTACTTTTTTTCGGCTTTCACATTCTTGACTGTGAAATTTTCCACATATTCCTGATGGAAATCCGCATTCTTGGCTTTCACGTTCAAATTTTCGAAAGTGAAGTTGCTAAGATGATATTGGTCTTCCTGTTGTATCACGTTGAAGAACACATTGCAGTCGAAGGTGATGTTACGCATGGTGATGTGGTCGGAATACGACATGGGTACATTGTCACGTCCCTTCAAATCATAGAACTGTGTCCAGGGAGCCACCAACAGAAAGTTCTTTCCATTTCCTTCGATGTCTTCCACGGTCACATATTCATACCGTTGTGGGGTGTCCGGACGCATTTTCAGCCAAAGCAGATTGTTGGCTTCGTTCACCTTGATGCGACGCAGGATGATGTTGTGGTCATACACCGACTCGCTGCCTAACGTGAGGCATCCGTGACAGAAACCATACTCGCAATCTTCGATGATGATGTTCTCATTGCCACCATCTCCCACCATTTCGGGGAACTGATTGATGTCAACGCTCTCATATGGGGTGCGCCAGTAGTCAGCATAAGGACCCTTGCCACCTTTGATGGCTACGGCATCGTCGTTGACACTCATGTAGCAGTCTTTCACCAGAATGTTCTTCACCACGTCGAGGTCGATGGCATCAGTGCTTGGAGCCTTCACGGGCTTGGCTGGCGAGTAGATGTGGAGACGTAACAGTTTGACGTTCTCGCTATGATAGATGTGGGTTGTCCAAAAGGCAGAGTTCTGTAATTTCACTCCGTCAATCTGCACGTTCTTGCTGTTGCTCACATACACCAGTCGGGGGCGCTGCTCATCCTTGTTCGTGCAGCGAGGATTCCACGAACGGCGTTCCCAGAAGTGCTTCCAATAGGTGTAGCCGTTGCCATCTATGGTGCCTCTCCCAGAGATGGTGAAGCCATCCAATCCGTCAGCATTGATGAGGGCTGAGTAGTAGAGGCAAGTCTCTCCTTCGATGCGTGTCTTCAGAATAGGGTAGTCGCTCGGGTTGTTGCTGCCCATCAAAGTGGCTCCGTCGTAGAGATGCAGGTGAACACCTTGTTTGAAGAAAAGCGCCCCTGTCATGTACGTCCCTTCGGGCACGACAATGACACCGCCACCTTCTGAGGCCACTCTGTCAATCAGTGCCTGCATCTCAGTTGTATGCAGCAGTCCGTCGTTTACCACACCATAGTCTGTTACACGATACTGTCTGCCGAGTTTTGCAACGTCGACAGGCTCTGTCTCTTTGAACCACTCACTAATTGGTGTGCCGTCTGGCCACATATCGGCCGCTTTCTTTGCAAAAGATGGCATGCACAAAAGTGCGCATGCCATCAGTGATATCAGTTTGTGTATCATGTTACTTCACAAAAATCTTTTTTGTTGTACCGTCGCTATATTTAATGATGTTGAAACCTGGTTGTGTTTCCTTCAGTTGTACACCGCCTGTAGTGTAGATGCCCATCACACTCTTCTTGCCGTTCGGCGTCTTGTCGCTCACTGCTATGCTTTGAACGCCCGTGGCGATAGCCTTCTCTTGGTAGGCAGCCAGTTCGTCCTCGCTCAGGATGATCCATTGCTGGGCGGTAGCACTATTGGCATAGTTGAAGTTTGCTTGAGCGATGGATCCATAGCCGAGTTCTTCCGACAAATCTTTGGCACTCATGGACTTGAAGGTGGAAGAAGAAGGAGTCCATGTGAACCAGTAACCATGTGTGTTGAAATTCTTTCCGTCAATACTGAAGGAAACATCGGTACGGTCTGGCATGAGTTGGAAGTTTTCGGTTGCGCCAGGTGAACTTGTTGACTTTAAGGCAACTAAGCTGCTGCTGGTAGAGTGGGTCAGATATTTGCCGGAGGCAACATTCTTGAAACGGTAATATCCTGTAGTTGGCACAAACTCCATGTACCATGCAGCAGAGTCCTGCACCACCTCACCTGTCAGACAAGGCTTCCATCCCACAGCGGTACTTGCTCGCTGATAGAGCAGACCTTCGCCCAGTCCGTGGTTGGTGTCTTTGCACATCAGGTAGTATTTCTTGTCATCATCAAAGTTGTAAGTGTAGCTGGCAATACCGTTGTGTTCAGCATACCAATAACCGCCTGAAGTGGGGTCAAGACCGTCGACGAAGAGACCACGCATGATGCACATGCCACCAATGTACTGAATGGCTATGTGTTTGTCTTTGTCGGCACCATTCACCAACCAGTCATAGGAAATATTTGATCCGCTGTTGGAACCCCATCCCCAGCCGTGTACTCCATCTCCAGTGAAATAGACTTCTTCAGAATTGTAGTTGTTCTCCAGGAAGTGCAGGACATCATTGGCCTCGCGTCCCAGCCACTTGCCGTATGTGGTGCTTTCGCGAGTTTCAGCACAATTTGTCCAGCGCACATGCTGGCCAACACCCACGCCATGCCCAGTCTCGTGCAACACGGTGCCGATAGCCTGATAGGAGGCGCTAGGACCAATACGCATGTTGCCGCCGTATGAACAGTCGGCTGTAGGAGTTTGTGCACCGTAGGAGCCTGTGAGATGGAAACCTTTGATGCCAGTCCATTCGTTGAAGTATTCGATGGTTTCTTCCATGGCTTTGCGGCAGCGGGCATTAGCAGCCTCGTCGGGTGCGCCATTGTTCCAAGACCATGTGCAGGTACCTTTGGAGATGGTCACAATCTTCACCTCGTCACCATATGCCACGGTGTAGGTTTTGTTCATCACATAGGGTCTGATATAATAGACCGTAGCAGGTTTCAGACCCGAAAGGTGGAAGATGTAGCCTTTCAACGAGAAGTGGTCTGTTGTTCGGTTGTCCAGCACGGTGGGTTCATGCTCAGTGCTCCAGCACACACCGCGCTCAAGGATGTTGCTGCCTGTCATGGTGGCGCGCACAAGAGCCTGTGTGGCACCAGTGGCTACATAATGATTGGTGCTTGTCACTTTGGGTGCTGTACCGGTACCAGGAGTGGCATTAGCCAGATGGAAGGCAAGAAGAGCCTTGTCGAGTGTTACGATTTCTGCTGCCAATGCGGCAGAAGTGGCTTCTGCGTTCTGGTGCAGTTCCTTGGCGTTGTCGATGGCGGCCTTCAGGTCTGCTGCCCCTTCTTTTGTTTCATCGTAACTGTTCTCAACCTCTGTTATTTTCTGTTCAAGTACTTGATACTCAGCAATGGATTCCTTGGCTGTTTTCAAGGCTGCATGCAGGGTCTTGGTTGCGGTCTGCACGTCAGTCTCTTCAGAGGTGGGTGTAATGGCTTCGCCTGCATTGATGGCCGATTGCAGCGTGGTGGCGGCTTTAGCAGACATCATGCTGGCCTGCAAAGCCTTGGCTTCATTTACCAAGCGCTGGATTTCAGCCATCACTTCTTCTGTACTCATATAGCCGATGAGGTAGAGGCGGAAGTTGTCCAGTGCCAACCAGTTGCCTGTAGCGTTTACAGCCACAAAACCAATCTCCGCTTCACCAGAAATGCTGGTGAATGTTACCGAGTAATTATTGGGTGTATAGACGGTTGTCTGTTGGTCATCTGCGTAGATGTAAGCACCTGTGTTCTTCTTTGTGGTACTGCTCTCGGTGTAGTTCTGTGCTGCTACTGTCAGTTTATACTTTCCTCTGGGCAGATTCTTGATGGTCTGGATAGCAGAGGCACTACCTACACTGCCAGAAGACACCCATTTTTCCATGTAGGTGCTACCGGCCTTTTTGCTAAACGAACTATTGGTCTGTGTGCTTAAGTTTTCTACTGTCCATCCGTTGGTCGTGTTCTCGAAACTAGGGTTGGTTATGTATTCAGTCTTGTCGAGCGGATTCTCCTCGCTTACGTTTTCTTTGCGGTAGGCATCGATGGCGGCATTGAGCACAATGTTTGCTTCCAGCACGGTAATCATGTCAACGTTTGCATCGTTATATATACCCTGCGCGGTGTCAATGGCAGACTTTAAGGCTGCGGCTTCGTTGCCTGTGCCATCGCCATAGTACTTGTTGGCAGAGGTGAGGGTGGTGCTCAGCGATGATTTGTCCACACTCATGTTCTCGCCCAACAGCTGCACATAGTCGATGACCAGTTTGGCTGAATTGACAGAACCGCCCGCTGCGGCTTTCATGCCGAACTGAATCTTGCCCGTTGTGGTCTTGGTCAGGGTGAACGTAATCTGGTCGAGAGTCCAGCTGTTTGCCGTATAGCTGGTTTTAGTGGAGCGTTTGGCTGTTCCGCTGTTGGGTATCCATGCCACTTGCGAGGTGGCTGTACTTACTGTACATCCATTGTAGGTGGGTACTTTGAGAGTGTAGGTTCCAGCAGGCAGGGTGATTGTCTGATAGAAAAGGAAAGTTTGTTCCCAGCCCGTGGAAATGGCCAAACCGCCACCTGCTTCACCATCATAGCCTGTAGCGGGCACAGAGCCGGGGGTACTGGCTCCGCTGTTGAATTTTCCCTTGAAGCCAAACTCGTAAGTGCCTACAATAGTATAGGTCGCACTCAAGTTAGCAGTCCACCCGTCTACAGGCAGGATTTCTTCAGCCACAGACTTTGAACTGCTGGCAGGGTAGTCAAAGTTTTCGTCGAACCCATAGTTCGCGAGGTAATACTTCGTGATGTCAGTCTGTGCATTCAGGCAGAGAACGGTTAACATCAGAATGTTAGTAAGCAAGATTTTCTTCATATCATTAGTCTTTTTAGTTTCTTACAGTTCGATGGCTGTTTCCAGTGCCAGTCGCATCATTTCGGTGAAGGAGTTTTGCCGCTGCTCGGAGGTGAGTTCTACATGGTTGACGAACGAGTCGCTGATGGTGAGCAGGCAGGCGGCTTGCTTTCCCAGTACGTGGGCGTTGTGGAAGAGAGCGAAACTCTCCATCTCCACGCAGTCGCTGCCTGTCCGTTCGGCAATGTCCTGCCAGGTGCCTTGCGACGGGTCGGAATAGAATACGTCGCTGGAATGTACCACACTCATCTTCAAAACGATACCGAGCTCTTTTGCTTTCTTCTGAATGGCAGCATTCAGCGTCTCGCTGGGTTTCAAGCTGTGGGAGGTCTCTCCGCCTTGTACACGAGCAAAAGAGGATTCGCTCACGGCACTTTCAGCCAATGTCACGTCCATCACGTTGAGCCAGTCGCGGTAACTGCCAGCGGAGCCGATGCGGATGATGTTCTCCACGTCATAAAAACTGAACAACTCCCATGAGTAGATGCCAATGCTGGGCATACCCATTCCACTGGCCATCACAGACACGGGAACACCTTTGTAGGTGCCGGTATAGCCCAGAATGTTACGTACCGATGTGACCAGTTGTGGGTTGGTCAGGAAAGTTTCTGCAATGAATTTTGCCCGAAGAGGGTCGCCGGGCATTAGCAGTGTTTTTGCAAATGCGCCTGTTGACGCTGAGATGTGGGGTGTTGCCATAGGTTCTTGTTTCATCGTGGCAAAGGTAAGGCTTTTTTTTATAAACAACAAAAAAGAACTGTAAAAAGTGATGACCCGCGTGGATTGTTGTAGTAAACGTGCTGAATGGATGACCATGTAAAAGAAAAGCCCCGAAGACGTTTGTCTTCAGGGCTTGAGTAAGAAATAGGGTAGTGTTCCGCTATTTGGTCTTCCACTTTGGCAATGGGAAGTACCATGCAGATACGTTTTTCAATTTGTCGAAGAGGGATTGGTCAAAGCCGTCCACACCTGCACTTGTAGGAGTGGCAGTCTTTGTGCCTCGGTTTGCAATCTTGTTGGCGAGCCATTCTGTACCATTGTAGCCAGACATGTTCTTGTGCTCGGCAATGCGGACAAGGTCTGTGAAACGGTTGCCCTCAAAAGCAGTCTCCAGTGCCAATTCATCTACGATGAGATTCTCCACGGCATTGATGATGTCTTCTTCTGAAGCACTTTCTAATTTGACACCTTGAGCAAGGAGCAGCTTGGAGTAGTCATAGTAGACGGAGTCGTGATAGCCCGCAATGTTGGTGATGGTTGTTCCATTATTAGAGGCCCAATTGCCCAGACCTGCTCCTCTGGCATGGAGTCCGTACATGTTGTCCCAATGGTCGTTCTTAAAATTGAGGAATGTGTTGAATTTGTTCAGTTTTACAGTGTCGGTGACATAGTACATGGCTCCGTAAGTGCCGTAACTGAGGGAGTCGTTGTACAACGTGTCCCTTACTATCATGTAACTGGAACCAGTCATGCCTTCCACTTCAACCAATGTACCTTCTTCGTCGAACTCGTAGAAGATGCCTGTTTCCGTATCTTTATAACGGTAATTGTCTTCGATTCTGTTGTAGTAGATGACACGTCCTTCATCGTCATGTCTTGGAATATAACGATTGACATAAGTGGGGAGCGAGTATTGGGTGATACCGTCTTTCAGGATTGCAAAGGCAAATTCAGGATAACCTGCACGATTGATAGCCTCGGCTAAGCGGAGCCAGATGAGGGTCTTTCTGTAGATTGGAATAGAGTAGTAGAAAGCAGCGCCACGAGCAGCCTTGCTGCAAAGTGGGTAGGCATCACCTTCGTAGGTGAGGTTTTCTATAGAACTTCCGTAACGTGCATCACAGTTCTCAATGTAACGGGCTTGAGGATTTGTGGATGTCGTACCCGTATATTCCACATAAGTTTGGTTGTTGGCCACCTCCTGGAATGCATTTGACGGAGCATACTGACGCTTGTAGTTTCTGCTGACAGAAATGTTACCAGAAGATTCAGAGTCAGAACCTGTGGTGTTGTCGTCGGCGTTTTGATCGATAGCATGCGATGACTGCGATGATGATGGGGTGTAGCCATAGATGTCTGCTACACGTGTCAGCATCTTGCCGAAGCCTGCATTGGCAGAACTTGGAATGAGCGAGATGACTTCGTTTTGGGAAGTAGAATAAGAGTATTCGGAAGCCCACGAACCCCAATTATTTATTCTTGAATAATCGATGGAGTTGGAGCGCAAGATGTTGTCTGCAGTGCAATATTGCAGGTACAAGGGGGTTGTCTCAGTCTCATTCTTCAGATAATCATAGTAATACTGTGCAGCCTTCTCATAGTCGCTGGTTGAGGCACCACGGAGCAGGTAACTGTCGGCAAGCAGGATGCGGATAGGTATCATCATCATGCGGGCATCGATGGTCGTGTAACCGTTTTCCCATTTGCCGTTGGGAGATGCTGCTGAACCATATTGAGGATAAGGCGTGTTAATGAAGTTGGAAAGGCCGTCTTCGATGAACTTGTCCACGAGGTTGTCTTTGTTAACCAGATTTCCTTGATAGTCAAAGTTCTCGATGACGCTGAGATTGTTAACAGGTCTGGTGATGTATGGCACTTCCTTGTAGTTCTTGACAAGTTGTAGGTAAGCCCATGCACGAACGGCTTTCACCTGTGCATACTCTGGTATCATAAACTTGATATTCGACTTCACTGCATTGGTGTCAGCGTTCTGGATGTAAAAGTTGCAGTTGTTGATGATGTTATAGTAGTCACTCACTTGCAGCATGGAGCAACTCTCATTGTCATTCTCACTGCGGTCTTTCCAGTAGGGACTCTCCGTGTCAAAGTTAGAGATGGCATGGAGTGTATCCGTTGTGTAGTCGGTTGAAGTCACCAGATCGCCTCGTATTTCACCGAGTATCACTTGGCGTTCTGCCACGTCCTGCATGGCACGCATGATGCCGAGATAAGAGTAGAGCGTATCTTGTGCATTGCGGTAGGCCTTGTCACCCGTGTCTACTGTCATCATGTCCTCGCAGGAGGTAAAGCCCCCCAGTCCCAAGAGAGGAAGGGCTAACGCTGCCGTGCGAAGTATATATTTCTTTATTTGATAAGTAATCATGATAGTAATATGTTTATAGAAGTTGTTTTTATCCGAATGGCCTCTCCCATAGGAGGGTGGGGCTACAAGTTGATTTTAACACCGAGATTGAAACTTCTGTTGCTGGGGAGCAAACCTGCGTCGATACCTTGATAGAGGACACTGTTGCCACAGGAGAACTCAGGATCTTTACCTGTGTATTTGGTCAGTGTCACAAGGTTGTTGGCTTCGCCCCAGATGGTGAGACCCTGAATCCAAGATGCATTGAGAGGCAACTCGTATGAGAGGCGAATCTTCTTCAGTTTGAAGTATGAGCCATTTTCAATCCAGCGGTCGGAGAAGCGTTCGTTGTTCACCCAACTTTCTGATTCGGGCGACATGGCGCGTGGCAGAAGTGCGTTGTCTCCATCGTAGGTCCAACGATTGACAGCTGCGGTGGTCTGGTTGTAGAAGGAACTCAGAGACTCCAGCTGTGAACGTTGGTAGTTGTAGATGTCGTTGCCAACAGAATACTTGAAGTTGATGTCAAGACTCCAGCGCTTGTATGCGAAGTTCGTGTAAATCGTTCCGTAGATGTCTGGGTTCGGGTCACCGATGATGGTCTTGTCCTTTTCGTCGATGATACCATCTTTGTAGAGATCAACGAAATGAATGTCACCGGCAGAGAAGTTTCGATATGGATTCTTGGTGATGCCAGTGGGGTACTTCAGATAGTCGCTGTGTGGCTGACCCTGCTCGTCAATGCTGGTGTGTGCTGTTGAAGCGGCTGCATCAGTGGAGAAGACACCAGCTGTCTTGTAGCCGTAGAAGACACCTGCCGCATGGCCTACAGAAGTGAGAACCTCGGCGCCATAGATATTCTGGGTGTAGTCACCCTCTGGCAGCGACTTGATTTTATTCTTGTAGTGTCCGAGTGTAGCACCAATCTGCCATTTGAAGTCTTTTGAGTTGATAAGGATGATGTTGGCTCTTGCATCAATACCCTTGTTGGTGAGTGAGCCACCGTTGCACAGATAGCCAGAGAGACCTGAGAGATAGTTGATGCTCTTGTAAGTAATCAAGTTGCTGGTCTTGGACGTGTAGAGGTCAATGCCAGCCTGAACACGATTGTTGAAGAAAGAGCCGTTGAGGCCTAAATTCCAGCGACGGGTGGTTTCCCATTGGATGGAGGGGTTCTCCACGTTGGTCAGTTGGAGCGCTGTGGCGTTTTTCAAGAACGTGTAGGATTTGAAGTATGTGCGGGCTGCTGCATAGTCAATGTTGTCATTACCAGACTCGTCGTAACCCACTGTCATTTTCAGATAATCGAGACCCTTCACGTTGGCCAACCACTTTTCATTGGTCAGGACCCAACCTGCTTGGAGGCTTGGAAAGAGACCCCATTTGACACCAAACACTTTCACACCTTCCTTTGTTTTCTTGCCAAAACGTGAAGAAGTTTCAGCGGAGAATGTTCCTTCCAGAATGTAAGTGTTCTTCACAGCCCAACGTCCATGTGCATAGTACGCCAAATTGTTCCATGCATCCTGGCTACCTTCCACAGAGCGGAAAGTGGGGGTCATGTTAGGCATTTTGTCATTACCGGTATTGTAAGAACGCATGTAGGAGTCTGAGAACCTGTTGCTTGTGAAGCGGAGACCACCGAACACCGTCAGGTCATGGATGCCTTTGTAGTTGTTTGTCCAGTTGATGCGGAAGTCCTCATAGACAGAGGTCTCTTTCGAGAAGAGAGATCTTACCCCCGAAGTGACATCACCGTAGCCTTCATAGTTGAAGGAAGGGATACCGGCCTCTGGGAGGTAGTATTTCTCATTGGAACGGTTCAACTGATAAGCAAAGCGGTTGGTGATGTTCAAATGCTTGTTGATTTCCCACTTAGGCATGATGTTGAGGTTGAATTGGGTCACCTCTTGTCGGTTCTTGTTCTCGCCTTGACCATTCTGGAGAATCCAATAGGGGTTGGCCTGTGCCACATTCGTTCCATAAGCGGAAGCGAAGTTGAATGGATAGTTGTCATCACTAATATACTTACCAGCATACACAGAAGACAAATGCAGTTTTCCATCGTCACCGGTGTAGTAACCATACTTTGAGAGGAATGGTGCTTGGGTATAGCCCAGTACATTAGGAGAAGAAATGGTGTTGGTGGTGTAAGACTCTGCCCAGCCGTTGTCTCGGAGATTGTTCGTTATCTTCGAATAGGCGAGGTCAAGTTGAGTGGACAGATTCTTGATCAGTTTGATGTCGGTGTTGAAACGAATGTTCAGACGATCAAAACCGTTGCTCTTAGCGGTGGATTGAGAGTTTGTGTAACCAAGAGCAAGGTTGTACATGGCCACATCATCACCACCTTGTACATTCACCTTATAGTTCTGGGTGGCTGCTGTACGATACAGGCCGCTTGACCAGTCTGTCTCGTTGTGGTACATTGGATACCAATAATAGTTCGGGTTGCTGTTCAGGAATGGTATCGCAGTGTTAGCCGTGTTGTACTCAGAGCCGTAGGTGGTTGTACCCATCAGGTCACTGAGGTAAGAACGGTACTGGCTGGCATTCATCATGGGTGTGAGCGATGGCTTAGGTTCAAAGCCTGCGTTGACACTCACATTGATTTTGGTTGCCATAGAGTGACCACGCTTGGTGTTGATGATGACCACACCGTTGCCGCCACGGGCACCATAGAGTGAAGTAGCGTTTTTCATCACTTCCACGGTCTCGATATCTTCAGGATCGATACCAGCAAGGATGTTGTTGAAGAAACCTTCGTGTATGCTGGTGCGGTCAAGTTGTGGATCCATCAACATTCCATCGAGCACGATAAGTGGCTGTGCATTGATGTTCAGCGAGTTGAGTCCTCGAATGAACATGGCTGCACCTTGTCCACGCAAGCCAGAACGGTTAATGGTGTGAACGTCGCCAGACAGTTTATTGTCAATCTCTTCATCTATAATGATGGCGGAAGTGTTGTTCACGTTGGCCACAGCACTGGCAGTGATGCTGGTCTTGGGTGAATAGACCGTGTTGAACTTGCTGCTGTAGAGTCCTACGGATGGAGCCGTGGCACCATCGAAACTCACCTGTACATCATTGTACTCAAGCACTGTTATGTAGAGTGAGTTGACAAACACAGGCACTTTGAGAGTGTATTTTCCGTCTTCGCCAGTCATGACAGAGTATCTGCCGTTGCCGTATGCCTGTACCTTGGCACCATCTATAGGTGCCTTGGTGGCAGCGTCGTACACATAACCGCTCACTTCCTTCATCTCATATTGAGGAGCGGTGATGACGGTTCTTGTCTTGGCTGGCTGCTGTGGTGTTGATTCTTCTGCTTCTTGCGCAAATAGGGTAGTCGCTCCTGATAACATCATGAGACCCATACCGAGGCGAAAAAAGCCTTTGTGAATATTCTGATTTTTCATGTTCTTGTTATTTAGGAGTTATACTATTCTTCTTCACTTGCAGTCCACTCTTTCGGCTTCAAGATAATGGAGTTGACCCAAATCTCTCGGCAGTACAATGAACGTTCGCTAGATTTAAAATAACTTTTAATGTTTATGACAGGGTAGGCGTTGTTGGAGATTCCGTAGTAACATACAGGGAACTCGAAGTCCTTAGCAACGAGAAGGGTGTCCGTGTAGTCCACTTCTCCCTTTTGGTTGTAGTGCATACCTCTGTTGACGAAAAAATTCGTCCCGAGAAGGGATTCACCGCTGGCATCAATCGCCTCTGGGTCTGGGTTCGTAAGACGGATGTTGTTTTCGCGCGTATCTTCTTTGTCATAAGAGATATACACGTAGAACTTGTTGCGCAAATCGTAGTCCGTGTTATAATTGATGACCACGTAAATGTCATACTTGCATGAAAGCACATTGAATAATTTGAAGAAAGCACCAGGATGCACATTACCCTTAGGTTGCATTCTCAAGAATGAATATCTGAAGGTAGAGTCGCACTCTATGGTTTCATCGTCGATGATGACTGTGGGCTCCTGATAGATTTTGTTACCAGAAACAGGGTCACAAGCGTTATCTTTTGACTCATAGGCTGTGATACCGTTCTCATCGATGATAGGTGCATACGTATGGAATGGATAGTTAAACTGGTCTGTCACGTATGCATAACCGTTGCTCACTTTCACAGGATCGGCATTACCAAACATTTGGGCATAGTTGTCAACTTCAACAACGCTTGTGCCGTTAGTTAAGTTGAGTGTGCCAGTTTTCTTGAACTTGGTGCCTGCTGTTGAAAGGAGGGAGTCCTGACGTTCATCTACAGCCTGAATGTCAGCAATGGTAGCGATAGGAATCTGCTCATACTGCCATTTGGCGTTGAATGCAAGGTTCTCGCAGATGGCATTCTTTGCATAGTGGTTAAGCAGAGAATCCAGTTCTGCTTGAGTGAAAGTAGTCTTCTTTCCCTTGATGAGGGTGTCGACTCCGGCTTCTGTCTGTGTGTTGACGTCCTGCTCGTAAACCTCCTTAAACTTGAAATATTTTTTGGTTTTTGCCAGGGTCTCTGTCCATGCAGTATTCGTAGGTATGACCATCGCATACAAAGAGTCGTCGGCATTGAGACGTGCACGCATGTAGTAGGTGGTGTAATCATTGGAGATGGAAGTGATGGAATCCACCCATGTAATTTTTCCGTTGACCGTAGGGCCAAGGGTTGATGCATACTCATTGAACTCCGTCGTTTGGAAACTCTTGATGAAGGTGTTGATGGAGTCGAGGTCACGTCGCGTCCCAAGGTACTCATAGAGATTGGGCTGATAAGGCACAGGATTTTCCAAGATGTGAAGCACACCGTTCTTTGCACCAATGTTGGCTTGCTGGATGTTCACACCTTTGATGGTAAATTTGTCAAAATTGATTGTGGCACCCTTGCTGTTGTAGAGTTTGATAACAGCCGTGTCTGTACCGTTGACTGCAGTGCTGTAACGGTTCATGTTGTTGCGAATCAATTCTTTTTCCACCTTGTAGATACTATCACGGATGCCAGTTTCAATCAAGCCCTTATAGTAAGAGTAGTTGAAAGAACCGTTGACAGGTGCCCACACTGTGAATGTTTGGTCACCATTGAGCAGGTCGGCATATGTTTCAGGAGTGGCCTTCTCCTCAGTCTGCGAGTAGTAAACACTTTGCAGGATGTCGGCAAACTCACTCAGTTTTTCACTGTTTGACTGGATGTTTTGCCAGACCGTTTGCTTGCCTGCTGCAGCGGATGAGATGTCGAAATGATCATCCGTGCAGGCGCTGATGCCAGCAGCAAGCGCTGCTGTCATCAGTGAACCTGTGAGCCATTTTATATTATTGATATTCATATTCTTTCTTTTTTTTGTTACCAAATATCCTCGTTGTATTCGCCAGCATAGACAGCCTTGGGAACGAGTTCAATGTAGTCGTAGAAGAATTCAAGCGCATTGTTGTCGAGTACGGACTTGAAGCGGATCCAGTAGGTCTCACCTGCTTCAAGCGTGCCGGTGAAGATAATCTTACGTACGCTACCATAACCATCGCGCTGTGTTTTATTGTCATTGAGCTGGATATATTTCGGTCCTTTCATGAAGCCCAGGTTACGCATGGTTTTCTGGTTTTCATATAGAGCCGTTGAGTCAGCCACTGTTGCTTTGATTCTTGCTTCTTCTGTCCAGCCTGTAAGGTCTCTACCAACACCCGTTTCACGGAGGTCGATTGGCACACCGAGAGCTGGCAGGTTCCTTGGGTTCTTACCCATGTAAATCTGTGCCATACCACGGTTACTACTGATCCATACACCAAAACGGAGTTCGTAGGTACCTGTGTAAGGAACTGGTGGCAACTTCATGGTGAAGTCCACAGGACCACGAATGTTGAATTCGTCGCCTTGGAAATCACTCCAACCGCCGTCCCAACTTTCCCATCCAGTGTTTGGCATGTACTCAAATTCTGTTGCGTCAGTAATTTCGTACACATTGTCGAAGTAGTCATGTGGGAAGAACCATGAGTCGACACGGTTTTGTTTGATTTCATTCGTCAACATTTCGGGGAACAGAGATGTGACGTCATATCGCATACGCTCGTTCAACACCTTGGTTGGAACATCCTTCGTCCAAAGGAGAATGTCGTTAATGGGGTAGAAGAATCCGTTTTTGGCCTCAACTGCACCTTCCTCAAGTATCAAGATCCCAGGAATGGTGATGTTGGAAGCGACTTCTTGATAGTTGGTCATGTTATATACCGATTTACGGTTGATGCGGCGCTGAAGAGAGCCATTCATGTTTCCGCCCGTAATCTTGAGGGAACGACGTTGAACGCCCACAGTCTCCCAATAATCCCAGACATTCACAGTAACTCTGAATTTGTCACCTTCATTTCTGCGCTCGTTCAGTCTGACACCATATTCGTTGGCGAAAGTCACGAGACCACCCGCTTTCTTGGCGCTGAGTTTTTCAGGAAGAATGTGGTAAGCTACAAACTGGTTGAGCCAGTTGTAGGGGTTTTCATAATCATCACCCCAACTGGTTTGATTCCCCAGATTGGTTTCATCATCGAAGTTGTTGTTGGCTCTCACATACTCCTTCAGGGTTGGGATGTCAGTGATGCCGAGGCGTTCCAAGAGTGTATCAGGTTCCGCAAACACGGTGTAGCCATAATTACGCTTGTCTGGATATCGACCACTATAGCCGGAGTTATATCGGCAAGTGTACTTTGTGCCCAGAATGTCGTAGTGCTTGTCTTCCCACTCCAGGTCTCTATACTTGCTGATTTTCTTGTCCCAACCTGTCAGGGAAAGCATTTCTCCAAACTGTTTCACGTCTTCCAAGCCCATAATCAACTCACCGATGTTATCTTTCGATGGAGATAGCACGTGGTCAACGGCATGGATGTAACCATTCTCCACCTCGATGTCAGCATCAACCACACGAGAGTCTTTGTTGATGTAGAGGATGGTGTTGTTATCCTCGTCAAGGCCGTATGATGGCGTGATGTAACGCCCGTTCATGTTGGTCAAGTTGAGTGGCACATCGTGAGCGAATGCCGTGGTCTGGTAGGCTTCGTCGTCACCGTTTTCAATGATAGAGTTGAGCACGATGTCTTCTGCGACTGAGTCGGGAAGTTCATCGAGGTTCTTAGACTCCACCTCGCCGATTTCAAGGAGGGAGTCAAGGTAGATGTCGATGGCTTCATTGGTGGGGGCAAAACAAGTGTAATTGCCACGGGCATCCAGCAAATCCCTCATGGTGGAAGGAGAACGCTTGCTCTGATGAACCATGCCCAAAACGGTGTAGTAACTGCTGAATGTCTCAGGATTATTTTCGAAGTGGTCAATCATCATCTCGCCTGTGAAGGTGTAGAGAGCACTTTCGTCAACGTTCTCTGTACAGGAGTTCAGCGTTACGGCAGATGCCGCACAAATGAATAATGCGGCCCCGCAATATTTTTTGATATGATTGTTCTTGTTCATTGTTCTTGCTAATTTATAGGTCATCAGTTCTTGAAGAAGTCTCATTCACAAACCATACTCCATTCTGATACAACAAACCATTGTTCTTGATTTCAGAGTTATATACGGGTGAGAAGAGAGATTGCATGTCAGCGAGTTTTGCCTCGATGGCTTTGCTGTTTGTGTATTTCTTGCAAAGAATCTTCAGCATGTCGGTGGTGTTGCCGCGACGGAGTGCATAGCGAACGAGGTCATACCAGCGTTTGCCTTCACCCACGAACTCGCGGTGACGCTCTGTCATTACTAAAGCCTCCATTTTGTCCGCTGTGTCGAAATTGCTCTTGAATGTGAGCGAATCGGTCTTGCGAGTTTCGTTGCTGGCTTCGTAAGCATAAGGGTTCGAACGCTTGAAAACTTCACGTACATATTGGAATGCCTCAGCCATGTGCTCCTCGTCGTTGTAAATCTGCGACATGGCTTCTGCCTTCATGAGGAACACTTCCGAAAGGCGGTAGATAATCCAGTTGTTGTCAAGCCGGCTTCTTTTGCTGGCTTCAATCATATTTGTCGTCAAGTCGTTGGCGTTGTTGTCTGTTAAGAATGTGCGTGAGTTTGAGTTTCTCTGCGACACGCTGCTGTTGGAGAACTTACCGATATCGTATGTGTTCTGGCCAATCTCTTTAAAGACGATGGTTTCCCATCGGCGGTAGTCAGTCTTGGTGAAAACATATAGAGGATCGATGTTGTTGGGTGTAGATTCAATGCTTGAGAAAAGACTCTCAGAGCCAGTGAAAGACCCGGTTTTACCATTCAGACTGTAGAACAAACTTCCCACCATCGAGTTGGTATAGTCAGTTCCCTCCACCTGAAGTTCAAAGATGGATTCATCGGAATTACCCACGCCGAAAATCTGTGCATAAGCGGTGCGGGAGGAGGTGTAGTAACTCTTTCTGCTTCTTGATGTGGATTCTGCCTCGATAGCGAGGAGGTCTTCCAACTCAAGTTCGATGGCGCTACCACCTACGTTCAGACCGTTCTTCTCGATGTATTCGAGTTTCTCCTGATAGGCCATGTCGATAATGAGGTCGCAGTAGTCGATGCACTTCTGGTAGTCAGATTCAGCGGTTGTCTCATACTCTTCATAACGTGAAGAAAGTTCTTCCTCCGTCAATTCACCGATATAGTTCTTTGCGAGCGATATTTTTTTGAAGGGTTGGTTGTTACCCGCCTTGTAAGATGCGCGCCACAAATACACATCGGCCAGCAGTGCATAGACTGCCTTCTTGGTGATGCGGCCCTTGTTTTCCACCGTGTTGCCGTAGTCAACCATTGCGTCGTCCTTGATGGATTCAAGGTCGTCGATGATGTTGTTGAGCACAGTCAGCTGTGTGGACTGGGGAGAGAGGAGCATTTGACCATCATTGTTGTAGTCGGTAGTGATATAAGGCACTTCACCGAATGTACGCACCAGGTAGAAGTGGCACAAGGCACGCAAAGTGATGATTTCTGCCTGGATAGGCTTCCAGTTGTTTTCCGAGAAACTCTCGTCGTTCTGGATAACATCCTTGCCGTGTGCCAACACCTTGTTGCAATAGTTAATGGCATTGTACATGGCTGTCCAGTCAAACTGGCCATATGTGGGCAGCAGGTTGGCATTCATGATGTTTGCCTCTGGACCGGAGGCTGATGTGGAAGTGGAACGGTCGAAGTTATCCGAACGTTCTTCGCCCCAATAGATGTACTTGCGAAGCAGGTCATCGGCTACCATGCGCTTGTAGCATGCCATGACAGCGCTGTTCAGGTCGTTTTTGTCCTTCCAGAAGTCTTCTTCCACGATTCGGTCTGTTGGTGTGATGGTGAGGAAGTCTTCGCAGGAAGAAAGCCCCATGCCAGCACTGATTGAGACCAGTCCGCAGAATGTTATATGTTTGATGATATTTTTCATTTTCTTCTCTTTTACGTCGGTTGTTAGAATCCAAGATTTATGCTGACTGTGAATGACTTGGCACGTGGTGTCTTAGAGTTGTCGATACAAACACCCCATGTACCATAGCCAACCTCAGGGTCAATACCTGTATATTTGGTGAGCACGAAGAGGTTGTTGGCAGAAGCACTGATACGCAAGCTTTGGATACCAAGGTCTTTGCAGACTTTGTTGGGCAGGGAGTAACCTAACTGCATGTATTGCAGACGGAGGTAGTCACCCTTCTCCACGAAACGGTCGCTAGCCAGCACATTGTATGATGCACCGATGTTAGCGTTCATGGCACGTGGAATCTCGGTGATGTCACCATTCTTGCGCCAACGCCAAGCCACGGCTTGCGATTGGTTGATGTTGCTACGCATGGACTCATTGTTCAAACGTGCCAAGTTGGCAATTCTGTTACCCAGACGATAGTTGAACGAGAGTTTGAGAGTCCACTGGCCATAGTTGAAGTTGAAACCGAAACCACCATTCATCTTAGGGTTAGAGTTACCCAGATAGATGATGTCAAGTTCGTTGATTTGACCATCGTGGTTGATGTCTTCATACATCACGTCACCACCCTTGAACTCATAGTTCTTTCCTCCGTAGTTGAAGTACATGTGGAGTGGGTTACCCTTGGAATCGTACAGGATGGCGCCATTGGCGTCACGTGCAACTGGCAAGGTGGCGTTCTCACCACGCTCTTCAGCAGCGGCTGCAGTGTTGTCTCCGTAGGTCTCTCGTGACAGTTCCGTATAGCCATTGTGCTCGTAGTCATAGCGGTAAACACCGAGATAGTGGAAACCATAGATGGAACCGACGGCATTGCCAATCTGGATACGCTTCAAGAAGTCTGCATTGTTGTACGAATAGTCACCGTTCATAGATGCCAACACGGTTGCATCCATTTCTGTGATGGTGTTGATGTTCTGAGCAATGTTGAAGTTGACAGACATGGAGAACTTGCCCTTTTTCAGGAACTTACCTGTGTTCATGAACAATTCCCAACCACGGTTGCGCAGACCACCTACGTTCTTCCAAGACAGTGAATTGAATCCTGTGGAACCAGGGATGCCGACACCGCTCATGAGCAGGTCTTTGGTCTGCTTGTTATAGTAGTTGAAGTCGAACTGCAACAAGTCGTTGAAGAGGTTCAAGTTGGCACCAAGGTTCCAAGAGGAAGTGGTTGCCCACTTGATATCTGTCAGACGGAGACCGTCTGGTGAAATGGCTGTCATGGTTTTTCCATTAGAGCCGTAGAGACCATAACTCTTGTAGGTGTTATACATCAGGTATTCACCACCTGGTTCACGACCAACGCGACCCCATGATGGGCGGAAGGACAGCATGGAGATGACACCTTCTTTCAGGCCAATTGCTTGAGTGAGTTTTTCGAAGAGAGGTTCCTGGTTGATGTTCCAACGAGCAGAAAGACCAGGGAATGTACCCCATTTGCGACCTGCACCGAACTTGGTGGAACCGTCTCGACGTACAGTGGCATCGAAAGAGTAGCGTCCGTCGAAGAAAGCAATGTGGATACTTCCCAACATGGAGGCTCTGCGCCACTGGCTGGTGCCTGAAGACGCTGAGGTCAGATAGGCGTCAGCGATGGATGAATTAATGCCTGTTGGCACACCATTGTGAGCCAGGTTCTGGCTGGTTCCGTTTCCGGAGGTGAACTCAAACTGTCCCAACATACTCATGGAGATTTTATCCGTGTTGAAGTGTGGGATGAACACGAGTTTCTCTCGGTTGGTGAGTGCCAATGACTTGTACTCGCTGTTGCTCGTCTTGTTGACGCCAGCAGACCATGAGTCGGTTGTCAGTGAGGAAGGGAAGTAGGTGTTGCAGGACTCGTTGTAGATGTCCATGTACATTTCGGCATTCAAATTCAACTGGTGTGAATCAGCATCTTTACCGAGCAGTTTATACTGAAGGTTGAACTGCGGCGTGATACGATAGGTGGACTGGTTGTTGAAAGCCTGATGTGCAATGGCTACAGGATTCCCGATTCCTTTCATGTCACTCAGATAGTAAGAAGAGTAGTAGTTGTTGCCACCAGCGTTGGTTGTTGGGTTGGTGGGCAGCATCTTGTAGTAGTCACCTGTCAACACACCGTTCTGATCATACTCGTGGATGGACATATTAGGCATGCTGTTGTATGCCTTACCCAAGATAGATGCGGTGGAACTTCCGTCCCAGTTACGGTGGTTATCGGTGTAGGTGAGTGCGAAGTTTGTAGAGAAACGGATGCGGTCAGACACATCATAGTCGAGCACAAGACGCGTGGAGAAACGGTCAAGTTTCTGTTTGATGATGGTACCTGTCTGGTGGTCATAACCGCCTGAAATGCGGAATTTGGCCTTCTCACCACCACCCGTGAGTGTCACGTAGTAGTTGTGTGTTTGGCCGAACTGGTTCACGGCATCCACCCAATCTGTGTTCTTGTTGAAGTTGTAGTATTGTACAGGGTAGGATTGGTCATAGTTCAACTCCACCATGTCGGATGTGGCGCGGTTCTGCTTAGGATTGAAATAGGCTTCCTTCAGCATCATGGTATAGCCGTCACCCGTGAGCATATTGAGCCCCGAAGGTGCCCAAGCGCCAGAGAAACGATAAGAGAAGTTCACCCTGGTCTTACCAGTCACACCACGACGGGTTGTGATTTCAATCACACCATTGGCACCTTTTGAACCCCAGATGGCGGTTGCAGCAGCATCCTTCAGTACCTTGATTTCCTTGATGTCTTCAGGGTTAACCGAGAGGAGGGTAGAGAACTGCTCTTCGTTGTCGAGGTCTTCAAAGTTCACTTCAGACACGTCGTCTGGCAGGTCGAAAATGTTACCATCCACAACAATGAGAGGCTCTGCAGAACCATTGATGGTGCTGACACCACGCATACGCATGGAAGTACCGGCACCGAGGTTACCAGAGTTGGCGATGATGTCGAGACCGGCAATTTTACCCTGAAGGGCTTCGTCGGCCGATGCGAAGGAAAGGCCTTCCACATCATCCATGTTCATGGTTTGGGTGGCTACAGAGATTTCCTTGAGTGGGATGGTCATACCGTTGCTCTGTACCATTGGCTTTGCCTTCACGACCACTTCCGTCAAGGTTGTGTTGTCCTGCAGGCGGATGTTGAACTTGGTGGTGTTGCCGATGACTTGGCTCCAAGTCTTGTAACCGATGTAACTGACGACGAGTCTGTCTTTTGGATTTTTAATGACCATTGAGAAGTTACCGTTGATATCGGTCACGGCTGCTTCCACAATACGGTTGTTGTTGTCTCGCTCTACAACGTTGGCCATCATGATGCCGCCCATGTCGTCATAGACATAACCGGTGATGCGTCGTTGCTGAGCAACTGCTGAACTTACACAGAAGAACAGCACGAGAGATGAGATGATGAATTTAATCTTGTTCATATTGCGTTCCATGTAAGTTGATTATTCAGTGATTCTATACTTAGAGAAATAGGCGTCGTGCATAGAGGGTGATTCCCATACAGAACTGTATTTGCCTCCTTCATACTCGGTGAAGTTCAGCACACCATTGATGCCGTGGATGACAGCTGACGAACTGGTCGTGATGGTGTTCTGGATAGCGTTGGCCTTACCGGCAGTGATGTAGTCACGTGCAATTAAGTTCTTGTCTGCAGTCAAAGTGCGCGATACGCCAGTTGCGTCGGTGATGGTGAGGTTGTTGCCACCATTGCCAGCAACGGTCACTTTGCGGTAGGTGCCAGTCTTGCTGTTGAGGGTTGCTGTTTCATATGCAGTGGCTTCCAGAGGTTGTGTGTCAGCAAAGATGCTGTTATCCTGGAAGTGGTACTTTGCAAAGTTAATCATCACCTCAATCATTTCTTTCACCTGCTGATTGCGTTCATTCAGTTCGTCGTTTGTCAGATCTTTTCTCTCATCCTTCTCAAGATCCAGTTCGAGGATGTCGCGCAGGTCTTGCCAAGTGGGCAATCCAGCCTTTTCTGCCTCTTCCATAGCTTCGTTGGTAGGAATGTAGATAGTGTAGCGGTAGTTGTTGAAGAAACGGATATTGGATGCGTCACTACCGTCAATCTTTCCAAAGTCGGAGGTGAAATTGCCATCCTCGTCTTTCTTGTAACTATAGCATGGAAGACCCTTGTTGTTGGTGAAGATGGTGTATTTTTCCTTTTCAGCAGTAGTCTTGAGGCCAATCTCTTCCAGCACGGCATTGTCGGTCTGACATAATGCGAAGAACTTGGAGAAGTTCGGGTTGTTGTACATGATAGAGAATACAGACTCAATGGTTGGGATGATGGGCTCGTCAATCATATAGGCGAAACCGTTACCGTAGCCGTTGGTTTGAGCAGACTTGTCATCGAAACCAATGACGGTGCAGTAGTCGATGGACTCGTCACCGTTGGCACCGCTGATGCTTGGGTTATCGCCAAGGTGCCAGCCGCCCTTCACGGTCATGCCAGCCTTACGTTGCTGGGCATTGTCCACATACAGCACAGCGTTGTTCTTGGTGTAGAAGTAGTGCTTGTTGCACTCCACACCTGTTTCTGTCTCCTTGATGATGGCACCGGCAGTGCTGTCTTCGTGGATGATGGTGTGGGTCTCCAGCATGTCTTTCAGACGGTTGGAGTAGCATGTGGCATTCACATTCTCGTTGGATACAAGTGTTCCAATAGAACCTGTCTTGTTGATGGGGTCATAGAGATATTTGTAGGAAGCCACGGACAACTGGTTGGTTTTCTTGGTGGCGTCCCAAGTGAACTTGTAGGCACGTCCTGTGAGGGTGGTGGAGCCAGCCGTTACTTCTGGAGAATAGAACGAAAGTGGGTCTACATACCAGAAATTTTCGTCTTGTGGGACGAAGAAAGAGAAACGGGAACTCATGGCCAACAGGTAGGCATTGTAGTTGAGTTTTGTACCACCCACTTCCATATCTTTGATGGCATAGCGGAAAATCTGCTTGTCTGTTTCTGTATAAGTTGGTGCCAGCACGGCTGCGTATTGTGCAGGTGTGGTCACTTCGTCCATCAGGTAGATGATACCATTGTTGGCCAAGAGCACTTTCTGAATCTTGCCGCGATGGTAATCGTCAACTTCGTCAAACATGGGGTCTTGTGCCGAGTTCTTGATGGTCTCGAACTTACTGGGCACAGCACTGTTGAAGGATGGCTTCATCAGGTTGTTGAGGAGCTCCTGGATGACGTCGAGTGGAATCTGGTCGATAGCTTGGAAAACCTTGTCATAGTCTTCGGTGTCGCCAGTGATGCCTGCCACGAGGTCGGGGGCGTAAGTTTTCACGAGGAAGTGTCCACCACCGTTCTCGTCAAAGAAGTAGTGAATCAATTTCCTGTCACTTGGACAGAAGATGACACCCATGTCTTGTTCCTTGGCATTTTGGTCATTGGCTGAGTATTCATTCCATCCTGGGTCGAAGTTCAGGTAATATTTGACAGTATTTCCTGTGGGGTTGCCGATAGGATCGGTGCCCCTGTCGCTCTTGAGGGCAGAGTTGCCTTGTGAGCGGTTGGAGAAATAGCGCTTTTGCCAAACAGAGTCCACGTCGTTGCCATAGAGCAGACGGTAACGCTCTGTCAAGGTGGCATTGTAGAAAGGAGCGGAGAAGCGGTCAATCATGTGGCTGAAAACCTTTGTCTCGCCATTGGTGCGCAGCACCTCTGCCATGTTCTGTGGGTTGACAAGCACCTTGTCAAGGCAGTTGATGTAACCGTTCTGGCAAGTGATGTCTTGCTGCAACACCTTGCTGTCATAGATGAATGCGTCGTTCTTGTCGCGCTTCTGTCCTGTGATGATTTCGAAGTCAGCATCTGTGATGTCCTTCTTGGCCATCTGTGCGGCGAGGAAGTGGGTTATCATTGGATTGCTGGCGTCGAGGGCAAGGTAGATACCCTTGTCGTTGTTGCGGAAACGTGCCCAGTAGTCCTTGTCCTCAGTGTTGTAACTGAAAGGAATGTCTTCGGCAAAAAGGTGAGGTACGGAGTCTGTCACGTCCGCAGCAGTCTCACGACGAAGTGCCTGGCCTTTTTGTGGAAGGTCGTTGTCACCAGAACCAGCTGGTGTGCTCGACATCATCTCGAGCAGATAGGCGTTGTTCACCATCGCAGTGTTGAGCAGCAGTTTCTTCTGACTCTTAGTCAGTTGGTCGTAACTGCTTACGCCCCATGCGTTACTCTGATAGAAGGTTGCAAAAGCATCGTCGTCAGCAACGAACATTGTTTTTGAACCTGTACGAGCGAGCACCTCCTTGTAGCCCAGGTCGTTGATGAGCTTGACAAAGTTGGTGTAATTGCCTTGGCTTTCGAGATATCCATAAATAGAGCCGAGCCACGATGGATCTCCATCGTCGAAGACGTAGTCGTCCTTGCATGAATAGGTCGTACCGCACATGGCAAATAGGAAGAATGCTTTAGCGGCATACTGTCCTAATTTACAAAAGCGTTTGTTCATAAAGGTTTAGAATATTGTTTAGTTTTTAATTGAGATAATTCATACTTCTCTTCCACTATATATTATATATATGTGTACAACAGCACTACCAGAGCACAAATGTGATAGATGTTGTGTCAGGTTTTGGGTTGGTCACACTTGTGTGCCGTTTTACGGCCACAAAAGCATTGCAAATTTAAGAAGTATCCTTAAAAAATCTGTGTAAGGACAAAAGGAAAATGATTTTTCTTAACACAAATTAACGCTAAAAAAGTTAAATTCTCTTTAGAAGGGGCATCTTGTAAGCTTAAAGTGCAGAAAAGCGTGAAAACAAAAAAAAGTGTAAAAATGACACCGTCATTACCATTTCATTGACACTTCCGTTACCGATGAATTGATGACTCTTTTCCCAATTAATAGGAAGCGACGCTGCCATTGAAGAGGAATGGGAACGAAAAAGAGTGGCCGCCCAAGCGTACTGCCTGGGTGACCACTCTTTTTGTGTTTGTTCTAGCTGATTACCAGCAATTTATTTCACGAGGACTTTAGAGGACTGGCCATGTGCCTTCACTACATAGATGCCAGGCTTCAAAGAGGTGTTAGGCGCTTGCTTTGCACCAGCGATGCTATACACCTCGAAGGAGGATGCTCCATCGACGTAGATGCGTCCGTTCACCACACGTGGCTTCAAGTGGCCTTTGGATTCTTCCCCCTTCAATTGCTTGATGGCTGTTGGTGCAGAGCCGCCCTCCTTGTATACAGAGATGGCCACCCATCCCAAGTTGTCGCGGTAATCTTCCAGCGCGGTGGTCTTGGTGACGCTCGTGCTGAGGTCGTGGTCAAGGATGCGTTTCACTCTGATGCCTGTCAGCCATGTCGTTCCGTCTTCCACCACTTCTGTATTAGTCCCACGACGCAGCATGCAGAGCGATGGGTAGTTGTTGGTTTGCAGCCCGCACAGGATGGTTGGGTTGTGGAGGTACAGTTGTTCCGTCTCTGATTCGTTTCCGTTGTTAGCCGGGATGAGCAGTTTTGTTTCACGGATGCTGTTGCCATAGGCTTGGGTGTTGCTATGTCCGGCGGCAATGATGATGCCATTCTCGCTGTCCACGGTTCCGATACCAGGTGCGATGGCAAGGTAACTGACGTTCTGTTGCATGGTGATCTTCTGGCTCGTTCCTTCTTCAGAGTAGATGATAAACTTGAAACCAGTGTTGGTTACATCGTACACTCGGGTGCACAGAGATGTCTTGGTCTTGAAATTGGGGCTGAAGATTTCTGTCAGCACGATTGGAGTAACACCTTCAGGGAATGGGTTGTGGAATGTCACTTCGGTGGGGTCGGTGAAAGTGTTTGTTCCGCTGTTTCTCTTCGCTTTCACACTATCCACCTCGCAGTACAAATCATCAAAATGGTAGTCGCCTGCATTGAGCACGAGGAAAGGCACTTCCATGTTGTCTGTGACCGTTGCATTGTTGCTTTTCCATTGTAGTGGCTGATAGGTGAGTTTCTCCCTGTCTGATATTGGGGCTGTCACGTTGTTTCCAGCATAGAAACTGGAGTTGCTGTTCGACATGGGGCCTATGAATGCATGGAAAATCGTTCCTTCGGGGAAGAGTTCTGTGTACTTGATTTTGTTTTCGTTCGTGTTGTTAATCATCAGTTTGCCGTACTGGAATCCAGAAAATCCCTGAGCGGGGTCGACATTGACATTGACGGTGGAAGAGAGGAGCTTCTTTTTGTTGTATGTAACGACCTTGATGCGGTAACTGTATGCTCCAGGCTCCTCGATTTCATCCGTGTAAGTATAGGTGGGGCCAGCGGCAGAATTCTTATCTTGAGGAGTGATGGTGGCAATGTCTTTATAGTCTCCATCCTTGGTGATAGGCAGCAATGCGCGCTGCACGGTGATGGCCTCCGACAAATCGCCGTTGGGGTCTGACCATGTTAGTTTCACGGTTTTTGCTGCACTCTTGTATTCGCTGGTGAGTTCCGACAGACCTTCCAGACGCGTGGCAGTAGGAATCTTTTGGATAGAAGCGTCGTAGCCCATGCCATCGTTCATGTTGGCATAGTATTGACCTAAGAGGGAAAGCCCGCCGTTGTAGTAAATCTTGGAAGCGAGGTTTTCGCTGTTCCAATAGTAGTAGCGTTCTACATATTTGCTGGCATTAAGCTTTTCAAGGATGGGCTTAGTGCCATTTAAGCAGGTTTGTTGGTTGGCTGTGCTGTAACTCCCTGCTCCATCTGGTGCTTGAGCGAAGATACCGCCGCTACTCCAGTTGCTTGCGTTCCAGCTGGCACCCCAAACCCATTCGGATATCCAGATAGGACGGCCACCGTAATTATTGTAGTAGTTCGAGAAATCGCCGAAGGAACCGGCTCCCCAGTAGCAGTGAAGGTCGAGGATGTCGCATCGCCAACCACGTGCATCGATAGAGTCGATGAAAGCACGCAGGTGTGCCCAACTGCCGTCATGTGAAGATTCTGAACAGAGACGCATACCTGTGCGCATCAGGTTTTGCCAGTTGGCCAGCACGGTGGCCACATCCTGTGGAGAAGGGTCGGCTGAGTTACCAGGCTCGTTGTTGGTCTTCAGGTGACACGAGTAGGTTACGTTGCCGCACTCGGTAGGAGATGGCCAGTTCTCATAGATGTGGTGAGGTACACACTCAGTGTCAGGGTAGCGATTTTCTCCAAGGCCAAAAGAATAGCAACTGGTAACGTTGAGGGCTTGGGTGATATTATATCCTGTATCGTTAGCCAAACTTGCCTTGTGGGCATTTTGCCACTTAAAGATGCGATAAGAAGAGATTCGTTGGTCAAGAATAGTGGGCAAAGTGGCCACCTCAAGATCTTCCTGGTCGGCGATGAAGCAACGGCTGTATCCCCAACCGCCAGTACCGATGGCGAAGGTGACCATATAACCACGCTTCAGCTTGAAGGAACGAATTTTGTTGTTGAGCAAAGAGGTGGACAGGGTTTTCATATAACCGCCGTTGCTTCCCTCGCTATAGTTGCTGCACGATTCACCCTCGTAGTTCTGCTCGGTGTAGCAAGTCAAAGGTTGAATGTTGCTGGCGTATGGGAAGATGATGGTACCTCTGTCGTACATTTTCACCTGGCAGTTCGTTCCGTCCTTTGCAGGCTCGCCATCGATGAATATGAACTTCATCCAGTTGCTCAGCACCTTGCTCGGCTTGATGCTGGAGATGATGAGCACGGCATGCTCCTTGTTCACGATGTTTACGCTGCCTGATGTGACGAAAGGCTCGTTACCTGTCACGATGTAATCCACATCGGTGGTGAGTTCTACGGCATCTGTCACTTGTGAGACCGTTGTTTTCTCATTGGCTGCACTGGCTGCAAGCCCGAAGGCTGCGAGTAGTGCGAAAGTGAGTTGTCTTAGTTTCATAATATGTAGGTTTTTAGTTTTTGTTATCTGTTGTATGGAATGATCTGATTATTTTGCCGTGTAGAAGTCGGTGATTCGTTGAATGGCACGGGTGCACACTGGACAGAAGTCTTCCACTTCGTTGATTTTCATGCGGCATTCTTGGGCGGGACGATAGCACCCCTTGCTCTGATATCCTGCTCCTTCGAACACACCAACCACTTGTGTGCAGCGGTTGAGTGCCGCCATAGCCTTAGCGTCCGTCTTGTCGATTTCTTTGTAGTCAGGCACCTTGGGGTCGAGTGGAGTGGGGATGGGTTGTTTCTTCGGCATCAGGTCTGCCCACTTCGAATCGAAGTCTTTCAAGGTGGTGATGTTGGGTTCCCATGGCTCTGTGTCGGCAGGATACCACTCTGAGTCCATGTCATCGTAGGCATACTCGTCTGCAAGGCCTGCATAACTATGGCCAAACTCATGCACAAAGACTTCCTTGAAGGTGGGGTGGTCGCTGGTGGAGAAGGTCACCTGGTTGTAGATGCCTCCGCCGCCATAGGTGTCGCTGTTGACCAACACCATGATGTGCTCGAAAGGTACACCTGAAAGCAGGTCGTATATCTTGTGCATGTCTTGCGACATGAGGTAGCGGTCGGTGTAGAATGTGTCATAATGACTTCCGGCAGGGCTGTTGTTCCATACACCATCGTGGGGCACTGTCGGTCCCGACTGCATGGATGGTGCGGCTACTGCCACAACATTGAAGCGGTTTTGCAATGACTTGAACGGTTCCCAAGCGAAGAGAGCGTCAACGGCTCTTTCGCAGTCGTGGTAGAACTTGCCCATTTCTGCCTCGGTGTAGCCTTCGGCCACGATGGCGAGGTCGATGCAATTGGTGATGTCCACTCCGGTGAAGGGGTCGTACACACTGGGCACGAAGTCGCGGCCTTTGCCGCTACGGGGTTCACGGTTGTCGGTGCGTTGTTTGTTGTCCATAGTCTGTTGCCCTTTCCACACGTAATGAAAGGGGATGCCATTGGCTCCAATCTTGCGGATGAGGATGTCTTTCGGGTCAACGGTGTGTGTCATCTGGGTGGTCACCACTTGATGGTTGTTGGTCAGTGTGACGGTTACGTCAATGGGCTTCTTGGGGAAAGGCACATTGTAGGATGTCTCGAAGGCTTTGTCCACCTTCTTGGCCTCGTCGTATTGAAGCCACTCCTGAAAGAGGGTGGAGAATGTCCATACGTAGATGACTTGCTGGGTCTCGTGGTCTCTGACGGTCAGTTGGCCGTTGCCGTTCAGAAATTTCTCGGCAAGGCGGCTTTTGCGGCCAGCCCATTTGTCTTGTTTCTTCAGTTCCTGTAGATAGATGTGCTGCTCCTTTGTGTTGCCAGCAAATACATAGTCGAGGCGCAAGGTGGCATCCTCAAAGTAGTCATCAAACGTCTGTGCCTGTGTTGTCAGCAAACAACAGAAGGTTAGCAGTGTCAATAGGTTTCTTTGCATGAGTTAGTTGTCAGGTATAGTTTGGTTGCAAAGGTAAGTAAAAAAATAATGTGGAAGAAAAACTTGAGCATTTTTCTTCCACATTATTATAAATTATAACATTTTTTCTTGTAAAAATTGTCCTGTATAACTGTAAGCGCACTTCGCCACCACCTCGGGAGTGCCTGTCACCACCACGTTGCCGCCTGCTTGTCCTCCTTCGGGCCCCAAGTCGATGATGTGGTCGGCACATTTGATGATGTCCATGTTATGCTCGATGATGAGGATGGTGTGCCCTCGGGCTATAAGGGCGTTGAAGGCATTGAGCAACTTGCGGATATCGTGGAAATGAAGACCCGTGGTTGGCTCGTCGAAGATGAACAAGGTGGGTGCGGAACGCTCCTGGCTGAGGTAGGAGGCCAATTTGATGCGTTGATTCTCACCGCCAGAGAGGGTGGATGACGTCTGCCCCAATTTGATGTATCCTAATCCCACATCTTGGAGGGGCTTCATCTTCTCCACAATCTTCTTCTGTCCATGTTCTGTGAAGAACTCAATGGCCTGGTTGATAGTCATCTCCATGATGTCGTAAGCATTCTTGCCCTGAAACCTCACTTCCAGAATGTCGCTCTTAAAGCGTTTGCCGTGGCAGGTCTCGCACTCCAGCACGAGGTCGTTCATGAATTGCATCTCCACGGTGACGGTTCCCTCACCTTTGCACTCTTCGCAGCGGCCGCCTTCGGCATTGAAGGAGAAGTAGGCAGGAGTGTAACCCATTTGCTTGGACAACTGCTGGGAGGCAAGAAGTTTGCGAATCTCGTCCCACGCACCGATGTAGGTCACAGGGTTGGAACGTGAAGAGGTGCCGATGGGGTTCTGGTTGACGAAGTCCACATGCTTGATCATGTTCATGTCGCCCTCCAGCCCGGAGAAGAGGCTTGGTTTCTCGGCGCTTTCACTCAGATAACGCTTCATGGCAGGATAAAGGATGTCTCTCACCAACGACGACTTGCCACTGCCCGACACGCCCGTCACGCAGGTCATCACGTTCAGTGGAAACTTCACGTCGACGCCTTTCAGGTTGTTGGCACGAGCATTCTTGACGAGGATGTAGTTGTTCCACGGCCGGCGGGTGTCGGGTATGGCTATCTGTTCTTTTCCCGTGAGATAGTCGAGGGTGTGGGACGTTCCTCCTTGGGGAGTTCGAGGGCTTCCCGCAAACATGATGTTTCCTCCCAATCGTCCTGCATCGGGGCCAATGTCGATAAGATAGTCAGCCGCCCGCATGATTTCTTCGTCATGCTCTACAACAATCACGGTGTTTCCCAGTTGCTGCAGTTGACGCAGCACGTGTATGAGCCGCTGTGTGTCTCTTGAGTGAAGGCCGATGCTTGGTTCGTCGAGGATGTACATGCTGCCCACCAATGAAGAACCGAGGCTGGTGGCCAGATTGATGCGTTGGCTCTCTCCGCCTGAGAGGGAGTTGCTGAGTCGTGAAAGGGTGAGATAACTCAAGCCGACATCCACAAGAAATTTCAGACGGCTTTTGATTTCCACCAAGAGCCGTTTCGCTATTTGGGCTTCATGCTCCGTCACTTTCAAGGTGCGGAAGAACTCGTGCAGTTCGTCAATGGACAATTCGCAAAGGTCGATGATGCTCTTGCCTCCAATCTTCACGTATTCTGCCTCCTTTTTCAGTCGGCGACCACGACAAGTGGGGCACACGGTTTTGCCTCTGTAACGTGCTAGCATCACACGATACTGAATCTTGTACTGATTTTCCTGCAACATGCGGAAGAACTCATCGATGCAGATGGAGCGGTTGCCCCATTCGTTCTCTTCGTACACACCATGCCAGAGCACGTCCTTCTGCCGTTGAGTCAGTTGACTGTACGGAGTGAAGACTGGGAAATCCTCGTACTTTTCCGCTCGTCGCACAAACTCTTTCTTCCATTCGCCCATCTTTTCACCTTTCCAGCAAACGACGGCACCATCATACACAGATAATTCAGGGTCGGGTATCACCAAACTTTCGTCAATGCCGATAATCTTGCCGTATCCCTCACATTCGGGACAGGCACCTACGGGAGAATTGAACGAGAACATCTGGTCGGTAGGCTCTTCAAACTCCATGCCGTCGGCTTCAAACTTGAGGGATAATTCCCGCTCTTCTCCATCTTCAAAGTGCAAAATGCAATGCCCGTCTCCTTCATACAGAGCCGTGTTGGCCGAATCCACCAGTCGGTTGATGGTTGCCTTCTCGTTGGCCACTTTCAAACGGTCAATGACAAGGAAGATTTTCTTTTCTGTCGGGGATGCAGTCGGGGAGAGGTTCTGCATCGCCTCGGTGATTTTCACCACTTCTCCGTCTATCTCTACACGCTGATATCCTGTCTTGTAGTTTATGTCCAACTGTTCGTGCAGTGTCCGCCCGTTCCTCACCACTAAGGGTGTCAGCACCATCAACTTGGTGCCTTCTTCGTGGGTGAGCATGCACTGGATGATGTCGTCGGTCGTGTTCTTCTTCACCTCTTGTCCGCTGACGGGTGAATAGGTTCGTCCGATTCTTGCGTACAGCATTCGGAGGTAGTCGTAAATTTCAGTGCTGGTGCCGACGGTCGAACGCGGATTTCGGCTGCTCACTTTCTGTTCGATGGCTATGGCTGGCGAGATGCCTTCGATGAAGTCACAGTCAGGTTTGTTCATTCGCCCCAGAAACTGCCTTGCATACGTGGACAAACTCTCCACGTATCGCCGCTGCCCTTCAGCATAGAGCGTGTCGAATGCCAGCGATGACTTGCCGCTGCCACTCACCCCCGTTATCACTACAAATTGGTCGTGCGGAATCTTCACGTCGATGTTTTTCAGGTTGTTCACCCTGCATCCACGCACGCTGATGTAGTCCTTGAGGTCTGCTTGTCTTGGTTGTATTTTTTTCATATTTGACCACAGAGTTAAGACAACGGAGGGTGTGGGCAAATGTCCTCTTGCTTTATCGTTGATAACAGAAGTAATGTTTCCTCACTTTCTTGGAGGCGAGCGATGTGCTGAGCATGTCGCTTGCTTCTGTGATGTCGCGTGTGGTTCCATCGTTGAAGCGGATTTCTATCTGGTCGTCATCGAGGCTGTACATGTCTTTACCCACTTCAATGCTGGCGATGAGATAGTTAGCGTCATCAATGGAAATACTGTGGCGCTGAGACAACTCCTGAAGTTTCTCTTGTTTGTGTTCATCGCTGACAGGTTGGTCGCTGATTTCTATCTTGAAGATGTTGCGATTGATAAAGTCGCGACTGAGTAAAGATAGGATAGGGTCGGAGTGTTCGCACCATACCTTCATGGCTGACCAGATGTCATTGTCATCCAAGGTCAGATAATGATGTAAGCAGTCGGGATTACCTACAAATTCCTTCCGGTCGATGTCATGATAGAGGAAGAAACGAAGAGCTGGGGAAGCAAAGAGTTCTGTACCTTGGCGTGCCAACTGCTTCGCACGCAGCAGGGCGTTAATCATCACGTGCTCGGCCGCTACGGAAGTCTTGTGCAGATAGACTTGCCAGTACATGAGGCGACGGCTGACGAGGTAGTTTTCGATGGAGTAGATGCCCTTCTTGTCAACCACCAACTGGTCATCCGCCATATCCAGCATGTCGATGATGCGTGAAGAGCCGATGTTGGCTTCGTTCACTCCGGTGAAGAAGGCGTCGCGCTTGAGGTAGTCGAGCCTGTCCATGTCGAGTTGTGAGGAGATGAGTTGATGGAGGAAGTGTTTGGGGTATTCGTCCTTGAAAATCTTGATGGCAAGGGTAAGTTGTCCGCGTAATTCTTCATTCATCTGTTCCATCACCATCAGGGAGATATCCTCATGGCTGACACCGCTGATGAGCGTGTGTTCCAACACATGGCTGAAAGGCCCGTGCCCGATGTCGTGCAAGAGGATGGCTGCCTGCACGGCTTCGGCTTCGCTGTCGAAGATGAAGTGACCTTTCAGTTGAAGCGACTGAATCGCCTTGCCCATCAGGTGAAATGCACCGAGAGAGTGCTGAAAACGGGTGTGCTGCGCTCCTGGATAGACAATGTTGGCACCACCCAACTGCTTGATGCGACTGAGGCGGTAGAAGGCTGGGTGGCGCACGATGTCGAGCAACAAGCCGCGTGGCACACGGATAAAGCCGAAGACGGGGTCGTTGATGATTTTAGCGCTTTGCATATCAGAGGAGAGCTGCCATCTGTTCTGCTACTTTCTTGGCTTCCTGTGCTGCCACTTCTGCAAACTTCTCGGTCTTGTCGGCATAGATGATGGCACGTGAAGAATTGACGATGAGGCCGCAATCCTTGGTCATGCCGTATTTGCAGACTTCTTCAAGACTGCCACCTTGTGCTCCGATGCCAGGAACGAGCAAGAAGTGGTCGGGAGCAACTTTGCGGATGTCCTCAAACATCTGCCCCTGTGTGGCACCCACCACATACATCATGTTGTCGGCATTGCCCCATTCTTGGCTCTTTCTCAAGACTTTCTCAAAAAGGCGTTCACCGTTCTGGTCGGTGGTGAGTTGGAAATCGTGGCTGCCCTTGTTGGAGGTGAGTGCCAAGAGAATCACCCACTTGCCTGGATATTGGAGGAAAGGAGTGACGCTGTCCTCACCCATGTAAGGTGCAACGGTGAGTGCGTCGAGGTTGATTTCTTCGAAGAATGTGCGGGCATACATCGCGCTGGTGTTGCCGATGTCGCCACGCTTGGCATCTGCGATGATGAAGTGGTCGGGATAGTTCTCGTTGAGGTAGGAAATGGTCTTCTCGAACGAGATCCAGCCCTTCACGCCCATGCTCTCATAGAAGGCGAGGTTGGGCTTGTAAGCCACGCAGTAGGGGGCTGTGGCGTCGATGATTGCCTGGTTGAAGGCGAAGATGGGGTCTTCCTCCTGCAGCAAGTGCTCAGGAATCTTCTTGATGTCGGTATCGAGACCCACGCAGAGGAAGGTCTTCTTCGTGAAAATCTGATGGATAAGTTCTTGACGAGTCATATATTCTTGATGTTTTAGTTATTTCTTTTGTAGGACGAACCCCGTGACGTCTATACGGTATTCCCCTTTCCGATTGTCGCAGATATAGAAATGGGTGGCGTAGTAGAGGGTGCTGTCGGAGGAGCAGGGGAGGAGAATGGGGGTGTCCATCACTTGCTCGTGTTCCTTGAGCGTCTTGACGCTGATATAGACGGTGTCGAATCTCTCCTCTCCATTGGTGGGTATGACTTTCACTCCTTCCTGCCATGTCTTGCAGGTGGCGACAGGGGTGTAAACGTGAACCATGCGATTGTAGCCCTCAGGAATGTCGAAGGCATAGCGGTCGGGACAGGAATTGTAAAATTCATTGACAGCTGGAACGTAATTTTCGCTGAGGAAGTCGTAGTAGAAGTAAACCTCTGTGGTGTCCTTCACGTAGGCATCCGTGTAGTGGCTTCCGAAATATTCCCTCATGTATCTCATCTTGTCGTTCAGCTCGACAGCCTCCTCCTTGGTCAGGATGTGGAGG
>JAEEGL010607024.1_pt1 | contig 72678 bp, 60 predicted proteins | sample 9134231 | NCBI WGS metagenome assembly JAEEGL01 (sample SAMN16246548, study PRJNA631951) | gut metagenome | biome: gut microbiome; feature: rumen; material: fiber-attached | host: Bos | place: Iran: Karaj | collected 2018-10 | reverse complement strand
ACCTCGTCGGTTATCATCGGCGTTGTGGTAACGCTTATTGGCATAGCCATCATCGGCGTTGCCGGGGCCATGAAATCGGCCGCCCTTCCGGAGGAAGAAAAGAAAAAGGCCGTTAAGGACTTCAACTTTGGGAAAGGCCTCTTTGTGGCGGTGCTGGCGGGTTTCATGAGCGCCTGCTTCAATATAGGCCTCAGTTTTGGCCAGAACCTGTTCATAGAAGGCACCAAGCCCATTTTCCGGACGCTTCCTGCCACCATGCTGGTGACCTTCGGCGGCTTCATTACCAACGCTTGCTACTGCCTGTATCAGAATAACAAGAACCAAACCTGGCGTGATTACTCTCAGAAGGCACTTTGGGGCAACAACCTTGTGTTCTGCTGCCTTGCAGGCCTCCTTTGGTACAGCCAGTTCTTCGGCCTCAGCCTTGGAAAGGGCTTCCTAACGGATTACCCCGTCCTCATCACTTTCAGTTGGTGCATCCTCATGAGCCTGAACGTAGTGTTCAGCAACGTCTGGGGTATTATCCTCAAGGAATGGAAAGGCGTCTCCCGCAAGACCGTTGCGGTACTTGTTGCGGGAATCATTGTTTTGATAATCAGTACTTTTTTACCTCAGTTGATATAGATTCTTCACTTCGTTCAGAATGACAAATATTTTAGATAACAGACCGGCCCTGAAGGCCGAAATCGACAAGGTCGCGGAAGTGGCCGGATACCTTTGGACAAAGGGTTGGGCAGAGCGAAACGGCGGAAATATCACCATCAACATCACGGAATGGGTGGACGATGCAATGCGTGGCCTTCCGGCTATTAGTGAACCAAAGGCCATTGGAACAAGCCTGCCCCAACTGAAAGGTTGCTGGTTCTACTGCAAAGGCACGCAGAAACGTATGCGGGACCTGGCACGGGATCCCATGTCCAACGGCTCCATCATTCGCATCCTCCCGGACTGCGCACACTATGAGATTGTGGCCGATGCTCCGGTGGCGCCCACCTCGGAACTGCCTTCACACCTCAGTGTGCATGACTACCTTCTGGCCAAGGGCTCTCCGTACCGTGCCAGCCTGCACACCCATCCCATTGAGCTGGTGGCCCTAACCCATAGCAAGAAGTGGATGGAGAAGGATGCGGCTACCAGGATGCTCTGGTCCATGATTCCGGAAACCAAGGCCTTCTGTCCCAGAGGTTTAGGCATGGTTCCATACATGCTGCCATCCAGTGTTGAACTTGCCGACGCCACCATCAAGGCCATCGACGAGGACTACGACGTAGTGATGTGGGAAAAGCACGGTGTCTTTGCCGTGGACACAGACATCATGAGCGCCTTTGACCAGGTGGATGTCCTGAACAAAGCCGCTCAGATTTACATATCGGCCCGTAACATGGGCTTTGAGCCGGAGGGCATGACAGATGACCAGATGCAAGAACTTACCGACGTTTTCGGTTTACCCAAATAGCATTTGACATCAAGAAATGGCGCATGGCAACAAATGCCCGCATTATGTCAATGCTCACGGCCCTAGCCTTGGGACTATTTAAGACGGTGGCACGCATGGCTACACCTTGTTCTGTAAAGGCATACATTTCTGCGCCGCCAGTATTGTAACCAGGGGGTATCACAGATTGTGACACCCCTCTGGCTATCAGGTCGTTAGCCTCATTTTGTGAAAGCCGGAACATACAAAGAAAGAAGCCGACCCAAAAGATTCTTCACTTCGTTCAGAATGACATGCTCGTGTCATTCTAAGGCAGGCTTACCTGCCGGAGAATCTACTTTTTGGTCGGCCCCTTTGCTGTTTTTGTCAATCTTCATCACCGTTCGTGATGAATAAATTCCATTGCCATAAGAGAAGATCATCGGCCAGGTTCTCCTTCGTTTTGCCCCACATCCTCAAAATGACTTGACCGGTATATTCATTGTCTGTTGGCGAATACTGAATTATATGCTGATGGGAGTAGGAATCCCCTTCCAGGACAAAGGAACCGGCCTGGAGGAGCTCTCCTACGGCCTCATCGCCTTCTTTCTTTTCGGCAATCCTTTTATTGATGGTGAAACTGTATTCCTTATGGTTGGGGCCCTCTATTGTGATGGTCAAGTTTCCGCCGGGCGTCAGATAAAACTTTCCGTCCTTGTCGAATTGGTCAGTAGAGAAAGTTACGTAGCCGGCTGGAGCAGGGTCATAACACATGACTCTGCCATCAATAGCTCCTCCGACATTAGACAAAGGTCCCTTCTCGCAAGAAGCCGTAGCAATAATAGACCAGGCGATGAGCATAATCCCGCCCAGTTTATACTTGGCATTGATTGCTTTGGGATTATTGCCCCTTGAAAGCAGTACCCAGAGGGATACGGCAAGGAACGCTGCGCCTGCAACCGCATAAATAAGGAAATACTTGATTCTCATAGCTGTTCCTCCAGGCTATTTGCCAGAATATACTCCTTCAAAAAGGATGGTGCCGGATGTCGATTCGCCGATGAGATAAACAAAAGGATGGTCGGCAAAGAAATTGATGCGCTTGGGTTCCTTTCCGGGACCGGGAGCGGTTGCGCCCTCCATTTCAACCACAGTGACGGCGGCGGCTTCTGTACCCCATTCGGCAACTGCGATGCGCGCTTTCTGGATTACTTTCCCTATCCAGTAAAAATAACCCGGCTTGGGCTCGAACATCCCGTTGAATTCGGCAGCTCCCGCGTTAAAAGCTTTCTTTACGCCAAGTGCCTGTAAGGCATCATTCAGATTGAACTTGTTCTCGATATCGAACTTGGGAAGTTTCAGGGAGACTTCCGCGTCCTGTTTGAAACTGCTTTGGATGTCCGACCAGGAAACGGTTTGCAGCTTGTTCAAAAGACCATCCAGATTATTTTCATCCGGCAGAAGAATGTACATATAGTACTTGTAGTTGGCATAAGGCAAGGCCAGAACCTTGAAGCCATCCATCTCGGCATAGCTGTGATACTGCACGTTGCGCATCATCTTCACGGTAGTGGAGCTGCCGTCGGCCAGCGTGAACCGGTCGTCGATGGTGGCGTATTCGCGGAACATGGGATCATATTCATTGCCGGCCCATTTGGCTTTAAAGTACAATGCATTCATCAAATAAGCTACTGCGTCGGGGGATAATTCGTCCGGTTCCAGCAACTTGTCGATGAATCCGTTGGTATTGCGACTGGCCCAGTCGTTGATGCGGGCGGCGACCTGTGCCGGATCGGCAAAGGACATGTTGTCCACGGCAGCATAATAGTAGTCTTCCACCGTCTTCTTGAAGGTGGGTAGAAGCGGGAACTTCTCATTCACCAGCAGGGCGTCTGTTACCTTGAGCGTCACGTCCAAATCTACGGCAGGAAGCTGCTCCAGAAGGATTTTGCTGTACTGATTCAGCGCATCGATACCTTCCGAACCGTACCCAAGGAAGTCAATGATTTCCTGCAGGGTTTCCCAGCTGGCACCATTGGCAGTCATGGCCAGAGCGTACTGGAGACTTAGCGGAGAGCAAATCAGGTTCTCTCCTTTGTAGATCTGCTTGAGGAAGCGGAAGGCCATGGCATTCCCGGCCTGGACATAGCGCTTCTGGGTATCGCTGAGGGAGACTTTGGTAATCTGTTCCGTGGGCGCCGGTGAAGATATTGTGATGGGCTTTTCTATGATGGGTTCTTTTGTGGTGACAGCATGGTTGTCCTTGTTGCAGGAAACCAATGCAAGAAGCCCGGAGGCTATACAAATAATGGTCTTTTTCATATTTCGATACGAATAGGTATTCATCCTTATAACGCAGGGATAAAGCAATCCTTGCCTGCGAAGTTAGTTAAAACGGTTAAAAATGTAAACGAAAGCCCAGGGAAAATGAGAAGGCAAGCGGATTATCGGTATAATAATGGTGGCTTTCTCCCGTGTGGAAATACCGGTCGGCTCCCGGTTCGGCAAATATGCTGACCAGCGGAGAGAGATTGTATTCCGCACCCGCCCTCAGCCCGCAGGAAAACAGCCAGGGTTTATCAGGTGCGTTTCCTGCGAAGCATTTGAAAGCTTGTCCGCCGGCAGACATAAAGAAGGTAAAATTGCTGGCGCTTCCTATCACGTAATTCACATAAAGAGGAATACCTAAAAACTCCATCCTCTGCTGCGTAAGGGCATTCCGGGAGTAGAAATGAACAAATGTCAGCCCCGTATCTATACTCCAGCGCTCACTCCAGGAAAAAGACACTCTTGCTCCGATTTGTAGAGGGAATGCATGAGTCCATTCGGGAGATGCAATGGCAGACTGTGTTTGGGCGGCTTCCATAAACCGCCCCATGGCCTTGGTTTCATCATTATCATCTTCCGAATCTCCAGTGCCCGGATTAGTTACTGGAGGATAATCCGGATTTGTGATATCCCCTGAATCTCCAGGGCCCGGATCAGTTGTCGGAGGATAATCTGGATTTGTGATACTCTCTGATGGCGGTTCGGGCTTTGCGTTTTTTGCCGGACCTGCAGAATAAGGATTCCCGAAGGGGGAAGATTGTGCGTAAAACGATGCGGTAATCTTCACTCGGTTCCGCTGTGGAGCTGATTCTTGAGCGATCATCTTCACCCACTCGTCTTCTGCAGGGTCGACCATATTCACGGACTCGTCTAAAACGGTCGTGTCTGCTAGGGTAACAGAATCTTGTATGGTGTGCCTTTCATCATCTGTCTTTTCATCGTCATTCCCGTTCTTCGGCGGGAATGAGTCTTCTGTTTCAATATCGGGAATGACTGGAATGTTCTGCGTCAGGCGGACTGGCCTGTTACTGTATGAAGTGGGCGTATTATCTTTGACGAGCGTTTCGGCTATGGGCTCTTCTTCCACGGTGGCGGCCATTTCCCCCGAACTGACGACGATGGGATCGATAACGGGTTCCGGCCGCAAAAGAAGCACAGTTGTGATAACAGCTGCGGAAGCAGCAGCTGTCATGGCCCATGGCCACCAGCGAATGCCGGTTTTTACCGAAACCCGCGCAATGCCCGCCCAAAGCGCATCATCGACCGGCTGCTGAAAACCGGTCATCTTCTGCTTCAGGCTTTTTGCCCAATTCTCTTTCATTGTGCTTTCATTTTTAGTTTTTTACTCAACAAGGCCTTGGCTCGATGCAATTGAGAGGCGGAGGTTCCCTCTGTTATGCCCAATAAAGATGCTATTTCTTTGTGACTAAGGTCTTCAAAGACATAGAGGTTCAATACCGTTCTGTAACCATCTGGCAGAGAACGAATCGCGTCATATATTACCTCTTGAGGCAAAGCATCATATTCCGGCTCCTCCAAAGATGATTCGTCTATGAGGTCCTCTGGCAGAGGTGAAATCATCAACCGTTTCCTTTTACGAAGCCACGATAAGCAAGCGTTCGTCGTAATTCTGCACATCCAAGCCTGGAGACTTCCCGGACCTTGGTACACGAAGCGGTCAATTTTGTCAAATATCGATATAAAGCTGGTTTGCAGGACATCTTTTGCATCGTCTTTATCAGGGATATACCGATTCGCCAGGCCCATCAGAACAGGTGCATAACCATCAAAGAGCCGTCTCATGGCGGCACCTTCCTTTTTGCGTATTTTCTCCAACAGCTGTTGTTCCTCTGCAGCTTCCATGTTTCACACAATTAACGCACGCATCATGGAATCCTTGCACGGAAACACGAAAAACTTTGCTCTCTCGGAAAGAGGGCATTCAGACGTCGTCCGTTCCAAAGAAGAATCGTCAACGGTTCCGGACGCGGACCTTGCTTTTCTTGGCGGGAACCAGCTCCGGATAGAGAATCCGGACGAGTTCCTCCCGGGCCAGGGCCATCTGCTCCCGGTAGCCAGGGTGGGTCTGCAGGAGCGAATAGCCAATGCTGGCTGCCGGACGGCTGGCGTCTACGTCGCTCTGCCAGTGGGCGCCTACGATGACGCGGCTTTCCCCGTATTCCCAACCGCGGGCGAAGATTTCGTTGGCGGCCGCCGGGTTAATTTCGGCCAGGATGAGGGCGGCGCCCCAGCCCCGGATGGTGTGCCCCGAAGGATAGGAGCCCTCGCCCCGCAGTCCGTCTTCCTCCCACCAGGTGTACATGTGCTCCTGGAAGCGGTCAAACGGGCGTTTCCGCATGAAATAGGCCTTGGGGCGGATGCGGATGAGTTCGATGGTGCGCACCCCCTGCACTAAGGCCTTATAGATTTCCGGCGTCTCTTCCTTGTCGATTTTCAGGCCGAAAGGCTCGCTGAAAATGGCCGCCAGGGTATCCAGGTCCCAGATGGCATCCCTTTCGGCGATGGCCGCCCGGGCGGAATCGGCCCGCATGGTTTTCCCCCACATGTAACGCATGACATCGTGCGCAAAATCCAGGCTGGCAGTATCCGGCGGCGCCGGAAGGCATTTCACCAGGTCCGGCATCTCGTCGATGGAAAAGTAAGTCTCCTGCGCCTGCAGGTTCAAAAGGCCCGCAGCCAGAAGACAAAGGGAAATGAACGCTTTTTTCATAGGCATTGTAGGCTATCCGTGAATAATAACCTACAAATTTAACGATTATTTCGATGCGGGGGCCCCTATTGGATGCAAACGGAAGTGAGTCCGTTCCGTTCGCCTGCCACATAGCGGGCTTCGGCCGTGGAGCCTGCGCGGCGGAAACGGTCCAGGTAGAGAGGCCTGCCTACCTGAATCTGCAGGCATTCGAAACTGTCTCCAGGCTGGAGGGACGAATTCAAAGACTCCTCCACCACAAAGCGGTTCTGTCCCAGGTAGACAACGCCTATAAGCCGGTCCGGCAGCCAGCCCAGCCGGAGCCGGGTCCCCGGTTGCAGCCGGGTGGTGATGATGGATTCGCCGCAAAACTCTTCCGATTCCACAGGCGAGGAGTCCTTGACCGACTGGCAGAATTGTTTCCACGAATCTGTCCCGGCGTAACGGGCCAGAACATCCAGGGTGCGCATGGACACGGCGTCCGCTCCGCGGGTGGAATACTTCCAGAGGCGCTCCAGCGTACTTTCGGACAAATGCTCCCGGAGCGCTGTGTCGATGGCATCCACCAGCGCCAGAAAGGCGTTGTGTGTAGCCAGAGGCTGGCCGAAAACCTGCTCCACGCGCTCCCGGAGCGCATGGATTTCCGGTATGTTTACTGAAACTGACATTGCGTGACAAAGTTAAAAACAATATCTTTGCATTGCAATGTCTTTTAATGTCAGAGATCGTAAGTGAAACCCTGAGGGAAGTGACCCCCAGCCTGGACGATGGTCGCTATACCATCCTTGAGACCATCAGGGAGGGCCGCCTGTACCTGGCCGAAAAGGCCGGCAAGCGCTTCGTCCTCAAGACGGCCGGCGGCGCCAAAGGGCTGGAACTGCTCAAACGGGAGTACGAACTTTCCATCGGCCTGTCCCATCCCGCCCTTGCCTATGTGTTTACCTGGGAAGAGGATTCTCCGGTGGGACCCTGTATGGTCCAGGAGTACATCGACGGAAGGTCCCTGGCGGAGTGGCTGCAGGAAAAACCATCGCTGAAAGAGCGCCGCCGCATCCTGGATTCACTGCTGGGAGTCGTAGCTTACCTTCATGGCAAAGGTATCATCCACAACGACTTAACTCCGGAGAATATCCTTATTTCCCGGGCCGATGACAGCCTCCGGCTCATCGACCTGGGCTATGCCGACGGAGCAGCCTTCTTCCAGACGGCCCTCGGCGGTACGCGCGGGTATGCCTCTCCGGAGCTGCTGGCCGGACGGAAGCCTGATGCCCGCAGCGACCTCTATTCCGTGGGCCGCCTGATGCAGGACCTTTTCCCGGGTCGATACCGCTGTATGGTCCGCCGCTGCCTGCGCCCGGAGCCGGAGCGCCGCTATGCCTCTGCGGAAGCGCTGAAGCGGGCCCTGAAACGGCGCCGGCTGCCGTTGCAGGTATTGCTGGCGATGGCCCTTGCCGCCCTGCTGGCCTGGCCTTTCTTCCACCAGCCCACCGTGGTGGAAGTGCCTGTGGCAGTGGAATCTGACTCTTTGCGCCAGGTGGTGGATTCCTTGCAGGGCGTCATTACTCAGCGTGAAGAGGAGGACGCTGCGCTCGGCGCTGCCCTGAACGCCGCCAAAGCCCGTGTGGAGTCCGTTTACCAGCGCGCCGTGCCGGTTTTTCGCCGGGCACTCCGTGAGGCGCAGTCCACCCAGGAAGTCATCGACGCCTGGCTGGCCCTGAACGAGGAGCTTAAGGAAGTCAACTTCGACATCCCCGCCGGCGCCCCCGAACCCATCCGCCCCGTCCTGCGGGACTATATCCTGGACCGCAACAACACCCTCCTTCCCACTCTGAACGCCGAAATGGCCGCCCGTCTCCGCGAACTCACCACCGTCCAGCCTTGACGGGAGCGGAGAGGGCCTGGGGGCTTGGTGCTGGTCTGCAGGGTTCTTGGCGCAGGTCTGCCGTGTTCTTGGCGCCGGTCTGCGGTGTTTTTGGCGCGAGTCTGCTGAAACCCTGCAGTCTGGCGCCACCCGAGGCTCTGTATGGCCGATTCCCGGCGCGAGCCTGCGGCATTCCAGCAGACCCGCGCCATTCCTGGCCCCATCTCTGGCTCTCGCCACCACCCCCAATTGACATTAAAAGACAACTTGCTTTCTGCAAGGTGGTCCCTATCTTTGTGTCGGGCAAATCATATTGCCCAATAGTGCTTTATTATTGAAATTGCTTCAAAACGACACAGTTATGAGATCATTTATTACCATCTTGACAATCGGCCTTTTCCTTTTCGCGGGTGTTGGCGTCGCTTCTGCGCAGAAGACGCAAGATTATTACAAATTTGATGACAAGGGCTTTCTATGTGAATTCCAGCTGACTTTGCCAGACAACACGGCCATTAAATACAAACATCTTTATAACAGTAGATCGGCTGAATTCGTAGATGGGGATTACGCCAACATAGTTTATTCCGATGGGACTACGATTGATTTTTCCGCATCGTATAAGAATCTTGATGAAGATACATCAATTTATCAATTATGGGATGCTTGTCCAGTTTTGAAGATGACAGAAATACGCAGCCCTTTTTCTTCAAATCAGTATCTTGTTATGGCAACCATTGTAAATGACTGGTATAAGTTTCTGAAACAGGTGGATGGCGCTCCGGTCGGGGCACAAATGCTCGATAAAGTATTCGGTCTGGATAATTATACAATAATATTCCCTGACAATTCACATATAGAAGTCTCGGCGGGCTACTCCAAACGTATAGTTGCTTATGCTGAATGCACTGAAAAAGGAGATTACATCCGGTGGGAAGGGGAAAAGCTGCTCAATATCAACTGGAATCAAAAAGATATTCCCATCATTGACTTACAGAATGATAAACTGGATAAAGTAGACTGTATTGTTTCTGGTGTGCATAAGACCATTGATCGTTCAGGCGACGAAATATACAATACGATGGAGGGACGAATCGCAACGAGAGAAGGAGAAACATTTACTGGCACTTTTGTCGTTATTTCTGACAAGGAACATTATTGTGCCGAGCACCCTAGCCCATATTTCAGAAACATATTTAAGGACTATCCCGACTCTCTTTACAGCTTTGATGCCATTTCCGGTATTCTGTACGAAAATGGGAATGTAGTCAACAAGAAGAATCAGGTTGTGGCGATGTACCGGGATAAGAACAAACTGGATGAGTTTGACATGCAGGCACAACTGGCCGCCGAACAGGGAAAAATCAACCAGGCCAAGGCGGAAGCTGAAAAAGCCGCAAAAGAGAAAAATGCCATGATTTCAAAGTATGGAAAGAAGAATGTCGATGCTTTCTTTGCCGGAAAGATTATCGTGGGAATGCCATGGTCTCTCGTCGAGTTAGGCGTAAATGCCAACTCTTTCAAGGATTTCACTTTCACCACTTTATCCATCGACCGTGGTTCGAGCAAATGCTACGACTTGTACAATTACGGCTTTTATGACAAAGTGGGCTTTGTTTGGGTAAAGGATGGTATAATAACATCCATTATGTTCTATTAAGAAAAACAGCCCGGAAAAGCAGGATATAAAGAAAAATCGCTATATTTGTCATGACAGGCGCGAAAGCGCCTAATACATAGACAAATTAGCGTTTGCAATTTGCTCTGACCGAGTAGAAACGTAGGAAATTTCTTTAGCAGGTTCAGCAGCAAGTCGTAAACGCCCGTAAAAGATACCTTTGTGGTATTTAGCGGGCGTGACTTGTACCTGCTTTGGTTTCCTACGACCACTACCGGACGAGCCTCGCCCGCGCTTTATGTTGACTTTAAAACTAGTAACTCTCTATTTGATACGAGCGTATTATCTTATTGTAAGTCAATGGAATACAAGGTGGTATCTGAAATGACACGGGAAGGATTCGATGTTTATCTCCCTGTCGCTGACGACCACGGTGTCGACCCAACGTTCTTTCACATAACGGAAGCCAGGGTTCACGACTGTCCAGAAAAAGATGGCTGTCAAACGGTCTATCTACGAGATGTCACAAATCGCAAGTATCTCATTAACAGATACTACGCCTCTCCAGGAACTGTTTGGTGTACCTAACAACAATATTGTCAAAGAGCAAAATAGTTTTGATGAACTTAGTTTGTTTTAAATGTTAAACCTTATAATAATCGTCCACAACTTTTAGTGGACAGCAATGATACAAAATAAGCACAAAAGAAATCATTTGGATTATGGGATTATTTGGATTGTCTAAAACTGGTTCAGATTCTATCTCTATCGCAGAGAGAGCAGTAAGATCTGCAGAAGACTTAGTAAAACAGGCAGAAAACTACCTGGCTGCCATGAAGAAGAATCGTGACACGGCAAAAAAATGCGGTAATTACCAAAGAAGTTCAAAAAACTATCGGCATGGCACCAAAGTCGGCACTGTATACGATCATAACGTTTGGGTGGCTGAAGATGCGTTAAAAAAAAGAAAAGAAAGGTTGGCGGAAGCTAAAATGGCCTTAAGAGATGCCAAGAAGTCGTGACCAGGACCGATAAGCGTGCGACATCGTCTTCCTTGAAAGCTACATACCGGAAGAATAAGATTGACCGTGCTGCCAGTCATGACAGGGCGATTGATAGCATCAAGCGGCAGATTGACAGTGCGAAAGACTCAATTGCCAGGGAAAGAGCCAGAAAAAAGTGAGAGCCCAGGAATTCAAAAGGGAACTTGCGCGGGTTTTCGATGAAAATCTGCATACAAGGCAGTGGCATAACTACGTAGATTATGCCATTATCGGCCTTATCGTATTAAGCACCGCAGAAATTTTTATCTCAACCTTCCCGACTTCTTATAAGATTGAAAAATGGCTTCGAGGAATTGATTTGTTTACACAGGTCTTCTTTACCATAGAGGTCTCTTTACGAATCTGGGCTGCTGATCAGATCGATCCAAAGTACAAGGGCTTTATAGGACGCGTCAGATACTGTTTTTCCTTTTATGGCATCATAGACTTTCTTGCGACTTATCCCTTTTGGTTCAATTATATTTATATCGCTGGTCTTCCGATAATGGCAATGAAGTCCTTAAGGACTTTACGTCTTTTCAGGGTGGCCAGGATGCTGCGGGTATTCCGTTATATTAAAGCTTTCCGTTTTTTGAGCGAAGCGGCTAAAAGCAAAAAAACGGAGATGATGGTTTCTCTCCACTTCTTGATTATTGTGACTACCGTTTTGTCTTTGTTGCTTTATCTTGTAGAGCATGAAGCCAATCCGGAACTGATCAGTAATGGATGGAAATCATTTGTATGGGCCTTCGCCAAATACATCGGCGATCCGGGAAAGGTCGCAGATTTCCCTATAATCACTCCAGCTGGTCAAGTCATATCGTTTCTCGTGGGGGTTCTTGGCATTGCTATTTTTGCGGTTCCCATCGGTCTCATCGGATCTGGTTTTACCGAGGCAATTGAGAAGAAGCAGAAAGAGGAAACGATTGCGGAAAACAAACGGAAATTGCATTTGGCTTTTGAGCGAAAGGCAGACCGTTTGTCTGGTTATCAGATTGTTCCGATGTATTTATCCATCGCTGATATCCAGGCGAGGATGGGTATGACGGAAACGGACATCTTCACGGCTGTGCGTGCATCGGCCGATTTCCGAATTTTTAATATTGCATCTACGATCCCTGCCGAGAAGAATCCATTTGACAAACTTGCCGTAGAGCACTTTCCAGTTAATACGCCTTATGGTTATCTGATAGATCGGAGTTCAGGGATTACGATTGTTTCACCCTCTTCCATGGCAGATGCGATGGTCGGAAACTTCGCATACTATCTTGCCAAAATCGGCGGATTTAACTATATTAGCCGTGAATTGGGGGAGCCCATCCCATACAAGTCTTTTTATTTGGCAAGCGACTTTGATGCACCCGGTCAGCGGGAGTTCATGGATGATTTGAATATGCTGACGTCAAGACGGAGAGCATGGACCTTTACTATCCTGGCGGCTGCCGGTGCTGTTGAACCGGAGTATCCGGAATTGCTCCATATAGGTTATGGCGGGCCAAAAGGCGATGGCTCATTTGACGCCCCTAATCTGTTTGTCCATGATTTCAAAATAGCGGATGCGATATTTACTGATATTGAACAGAAACTGAAAGACCAGTTTGATATACTGGTAGAAAGACAGCAAAGATATCGTTATGACAATGAGAAAGTTTATGTCAGATATCTGAGGCATCCCGAGAGAATAAACTCTGTAATCTTCCGAATTGCGTGGAGCGCCTTTGCCTGGAATCCTCACCGTATTCAGATTGCTGAGACCCTGGCAAATACCATAAAACTGCATTTGGACCCGGGAAGGCCTCTAGACTTGAGCGAGTTAAAAGTTAAGAATATAGGTTATTCAGATTATAAGTTATGAGAAACAAGTTATGTTTTTTTTCAGCTTTTGTCCTGCTGATTATTTCCTGTGCCCCCTCACAGGAAGACTTGACAAAACAGCGGATTCAAGGACTGTCGGAGATGGCGGAACTCAGTACCGTAGAGTACACAGTGAAAAAGATTGTCAAAACCGACGATGCCGTGTGGTGGAAATACGGGAACCGTAAAATCATCTTCTCTTGTGCCGCCTATATCAAGGCGGGAATCGACATGAAAGATTTCTCTGCGGAAAGCGTTAAGGTGAACAAAGAGGAGAAAAGTATTACGGTGGTCCTTCCCAAGGCGAAGATTCTTTCATTCAACATGCCTCCGGAGGCAATTCAACAAGAGTTCTCAATGGTGACAGGATTACGGGATGCATTCACTCCGGAAGAGAAGCAGCAACTGCTGATCCTTGGGGAAGAGGACATTCGGCAAGACATGCCCAACATGGGCATCATTGAGGATGCGGAGAAGAATGCGAAACTTTTCTTTTCGGCCATGTTCTCACAGCTCGGTTACGATACGGTAAACATTAAATTCGAGTAGAGTATGAAAAAAACAGTCATTTTGGTCGTCGCCATCGTAGCTGCAGTGGCTATTTTTTCTTCCGTATTTGTCTTTGATCCTTTTCATCTGAATCTTAGTTGGTTCCATCACGAACTCAGTATTGACAAAACTGAAAATATTGTAACGCAGATAAAGAAGATATCTGAGTTTACCACAGCTTGCTATTATGAGGAGTTGGTAATCCAGAAAGATAAGTACAAGTACATAGAGAGGAAGGTCTATAATAAAGAGTCCTCCCGTAAGAACCTCGGCAATTTAAAAGAATCTGCGAGTTCTGCTTGGAACAAGGTAAAGAGTGCTGCTAACAATGCGATTAATTCTGTTAAAGAGAACGATGATGCTACCACGAGAGGTAAAATTGCCTCTATCGCCAATGCTGCCAAAGATGTGGCGGTAGAGTCCGGGGCTGCGGCTGTCGATATGGCAACCTCATCCTCTTCGCAGATTGCCGAATTGGCAAAGAGGGATGATGTCATCATCGACTCTACAAAGGTGGGGAGCATTGTGTTTATCGTAAAGACAAAAGTCAGGGCCGGTTTTGACTTTTCGAAAATTGGAGAAGGAGATTTACTCGCGAAGGACGATACGCTGTTTGTTAAACTGCCAGAGATTGAAATCTTCGACATTATTGCAAATCCTTCAGACTGGGAGATTTATCATCGCGAAGGCACCTGGGGAGATGATGAAATCCGTTCTGTCCAAGTGGCCGCCAAAGACGACATCCGTAAGGACGCTGTTGAGTATGGCCTGCTTGAGAAAGCCGAGTCTTTTGGAAAGGAAAGCATGGTTTCCATGTTCAAGACTTTCGGTTTTTCTGAGGTGGTCTTTCGTGACTGATAGCCTATGAAAGACACTACAAAAGCGTGGGTCATAGCCTCCCCCCGTAAATGGTACTTCTTTTTTGTGGCATTGGCTCTCCTGCTGGCTTTCCTTTTGAACAGGAGCCATCTTCTGAGCAACTTGCAAACAGAAACAGAAACCTGGGCTGTCGTTTATTTCTGGGTGATAATCTGGGCAATGCTGTTCGATGGGAGCAGTAATGAGTCCAGGGTCGTTCTCCCTTTTGTCGCATTTCTTGTGCTTGAAGTGGGCGCGTTGCTGTGTTTCTATTTCGATTGCTCGAAGCCGGCATTGCTCTACGTGGTCTTAGCCTTGGATATCGTTTTTACCATTGCATCCATTGCCGTTGGAGTTAAGTTGGGTCGCTGGACCTTTTCGAATATGGACGAAGTCATCTCCCGAAGGGAGAAGTGGAAAAAGAGCAAGGTAGATATCTATCATTATTCCCGCAAATATGCCATCGGACGAGGAATAGCTGTGGCTGGATGCCTTTATAATGCTTTTGTGGTGTTCATGTTGTTTGTTGTCGTCCGGTGACATACGGTTCTACTTTTGTGCTGCGTTTTCTTCTGCTGACCTGTGCCGTCTTGTTGACGAGTCCACTTCGCGCTCAGAGTCTGGCCGGCAACTGGCTTGTCTATGAGGGGCGCGATGGCTCCCGGCTTACGGTAACGCTTACACCCAAGGGAAGCGGACAGGCCGAATTGTCGCTTACAGAACGTATGGAGGCGGTTCCGTATGGCGAGGGCAGCCAGCTTTGGGGTACTTTCCGAGCGAAGGGCGGTTACTATTTTATCGTAAAGGCAACCATGTCCGAAAGCATCCATGTGGCGCAGATGGATTCAACCTTGACCGTCACCCGGCGCAGCAAGCCGATAGTGTCTGTAAAGGCTTGGATTGACGAAGCTTACAGCACGCGGAATCTCTCGGACTACGGTGACTACAAGAACCAGGTGGTCGCCCAGTGGAAAAGAGATTTTCCGAACAACCATGATGTCAGGAAAGGCAAGTTGGAGATGCAGGAATACTTCACCGGCTTCTACCACGACGCCTTCGAAGTGCTTCTGGAAGGTCGTTACAGCATAGTGGAAAAGACCGATTCTACGATGTCCCTCAAGAACAAGGATCTGGATATCCCGCTCATGAAGTGGGAGTTGCTGTCGAAGTAGATTGTCATTTATGCGCCTGAAGGCCCCACTCCGCCGCCAGCCTCGTCTCGCGGCGAACGGGAAGTCATCGACACAGCCCCCTTCGTAGCCTTTCCCGTTGCGGAAAAAGTGAATCCTTATACGATTTAAAAAGGGGAAAAAACATAGGGAAAAACGCGCAATAAGACTTACTTTTGCAAGGACTGATTTAAAGGTTTGACGATTATGAGCGACGAATTGGTTCTTGTGCAAAATCTCATCCATGAGATTCGAGGTAAGAAAGTGATGCTGGACTTCGATCTGGCGAGGTTGTATCATGTGACGACCAGTGCCCTTAACCAGGCGGTGAAGCGCAATATCAAGCGTTTTCCGCCGGACTTTATGTTTCAATTATCGGTCGAAGAAGTCCTAAATATGAGGTCACAAATTGTGACATCATCGAAAAGACACACGTCTGACCCGCCTTTTGCCTTCACGGAGCAGGGCGTGGCCATGCTTTCCGGAGTGTTGAAAAGTGACATCGCCATTGCGGCCAACATCGCCATCATGCGCGCTTTCGTGCAGGTGCGGGAGTATCTGTCGGCTACTTCTTCTTTGTCGGCCGAACTGAAAGAACTGCGTGCCAGGGTGGACCTTCTGCAAATCCAGCAGGAGGAAAACCTGAGCGCCATCAATGATTTGTCGGAGGATGTCCGTCGGGACATCGATTCCTTGTGTATCGCCATCAGCCAACTTGCCGAGAAGTTGGAAGAAAAGAAGAAAGCCCCTGTGCCCCGAATCGGTTTCAAGCAGGCGTCCGGGCAGGACGATTCGCAGCGGAAGGAAGGCTCCTGAGGGCATCGACACGAAATAAGGCCCTCAGGAGCCTTCCTTCCGTTCGATGAAGCGCTTGCCGCCAGCCGCTACCCCGCGAGAAATCCACCCCGCCGGCCGCGTTTCGCGCCAGAACGCACAGAATGCCGTTTTTCTGGAAACGCGGCAACGAAAACGGTCATTTGGGCAATAACTCCCGCCACGTTTCTTGATAGAACGCACAGAATGCCGATTTCCCGGAAACGCGGCAGGGGGAATGCCATCTGCTGACTTTCATGGCGCAGGTCTGTTGTTTTCTTGGCGCCGGTCTGCGGACTTTTTGGCGCGAGTTTGCCGAAACCTTTCAGACCGGCGCCACTGTAGGCGCTGTATGGTTGATTCCTGGAACGAGCCTGCGGTATTCCAACAGGCCTGCGCCGTCCAAATCACAGACCGGCGCCCTGTAGGCACTGTACGGCCGATTCCCGGCACTGGCCTGTAGCATTCCGGCAGGCCTGCGCCGTCCGCATCACAGACCGGCGCCACTGTAGGCGCTGTAGGGACGATTCCTGGAACGGGCCTGCGGTATTCCAGCAGACCTGCGCCGCGCGCCCCCGCGAGAAGCCCGCCCCCGCGAGAAGCCCTCTCCGCGAGAAGCGCGCCCCCGCGAGAAGCTGCCCGCAACCAGCCGCCCGAACCAAACGAGCCCCCCTAAAACTTCTTCATGACACCGATGTTGAAGAAGGCGCGGCCGAGGGCCACCAGGGGATTGGCCTGGAAGAGGAAGGTGTTGGTGCGTTCGGTGTCGCGCTGCACCTCGCCTTTTGCTTTGCGCTTGACGGATGCGTCCCAGCTGAAGGAGAGGAAGTCCAGGGAGCAGTAAAGCATGTAGCGGTCCAGGATGTCGTAACTGACCAGCGGGTGGAGCTCTGCTCCAAAGATGGTTTTGCTGTTCTCTTTGCTCAGCGCTCCGTTAATCCGGGGCGTGTGGATGCCATAATAGCCGTCCAGTTCTACCCAGAGGCCCAGCTTGTCGTTGAACATGGAGTAGGCCCGGTAGCGGATGTAAGGGCTTAGTTTCCAGGACTGGTAATTGGATTCCAGGCCGTTCCCCATGAGCAGGTTCATGGCGTAGCTGTTGAGGGTTTTGGCCGAAACGAGTGCATCGCCGCTCTCGTACTTGCAGTTGGTGTAGTTGAATTTGAGTCCGGCCACCAGCCCCGGCGTGAAATAGTAGCCAATGCTGGGCTTGAGGGTGTAGTTGAATGAGGCGCCCCCCGCGGTGGAGGAGCCGTCTTGTGCGCTGATGGCGGAACTGTTGTCGATATAAAAGCCGAACTGCACGCCAAAAGAGAACTGCGCCTTCGCATTCAGGGCGATGAGGCTCAAAATAGCAAGAAGGATATACTTTTTCATATTTAAAGGCTAAAATTTGCAATGGAATGCCGGCCGAAATAACGGCCCAATAACTATTTGAGCGTAAAGATGGTTTCCTTCAAGATTTCTGATACGGTGGGGTGCGGGAACACCACTTCCTTGAGCTGCTCCACCGTAAGGCCTTCTTCAATGGCGATGCAGGCGCTGTGGATCATTTCCGAGCAGGGGTTCCCCAGCATGTGGACGCCCAGCACCTTATGGTCTCCGGAATTGACGATGACCTTGCAGAGGCCCTCCCCGCGTTCATTTTCCGCGACGAAGCGACCGGCGAAGGCCATGGGAAGCTTAAGTACCGTATAGTCAAGTCCTTTGGCTGCGGCTTCCGCCTCTGTGACACCTACGCCTGCCACCTCCGGATTGGTGTACACCACGCCCGGGATGGCGTTGTAGCGCATGGCATCCGGGCGGCCCAGGATGGCGTTCACGGCCACCTCGCCCTCGCGGGAAGCGGTATGGGCCAGCATGGAGAAGCCGGTAACGTCGCCTGCGGCATAGACCCCCGGCACATTGGTGCGCATCTTTTCGTCCACCTTGATGCCGTAAGGCCTTCCGGCCGGGTTCAGCGCCAGTTCCACGCCCATCTTTTCCAGTCCGATGCCCTGGAAACAGGCCCTCCGGCCCACCGACACCAGAATCTTGTCTCCGGCGGCGCGGCAGGTTTCCCCCTCCGGCGTCTCATAGACCACTTCGTTCCCTTCCACGGCCACCACCTTGCAGCTCAAGTGGAACTCCACGCCCTTCTTGGCATACTGGGCCTGGAGCAGGGCGCTGATTTCGTCGTCCATCGGCCCCAGGATCTTGGGAAGCATCTCAATGACAACCACTTGCGTGCCTATGGAGTTGAAGAAACTGGCAAACTCCATGCCAATTACGCCGCCGCCGATGACCACCAGGCGCTCCGGCTGCTCCTCCAGCGAGAGGATTTCCCGGTTGGTGACGACCGTCGTGCCCAGCCCTTCGCGGAGCCCCGGGATGGGCGGAACCGCCGCCTCCGAGCCCGTGCAGATGAGAAGGTTCCGGGCTTCATAAGCCGCATCCCCACAGGCAATGGTGATGACTCCCTCCGGGCTTCGGCCCTCAATAACCGCCTCTCCCTTAACCACTTCCACCTGCGCGTTCTTAAGCTGGGCCTTCACCCCGCCCACCAGTTTCCGCACCACCTTCACCTTGCGCTTGAAGATGGCCCCGAAGTTTATGGAAGACTGTTCCACCTGCACCCCATAGCGGTCTGCGTGACGGGTGTAATCATATACTTTGGCGCTGTACAGCAGCGTTTTGGTGGGGATGCAGCCTTCGTTGAGGCACACCCCGCCCACTTCCGACTTTTCGAACAAGACAACAGAAAGTCCGGCCGCGCCGGCTCGTCCTGCGGCCACATATCCGCCGGGACCGCCGCCCATGATAGCAAGATCGTACATAGTTTTTCCTTTAGTGTTGAATTCCCAAATTTAGCCAACCTGCCGCTTTTTTACAAGTTTTTATGCATTTGTCGGGGGAATTGGCTAACTTTCGGAAAAATACCGAACCTTTATGAGAAAGACTTTCGTTTGGCTGGCAGCGGCCGCGCTCCTGCTGGCATCTTGTGACAGCGCCCCCAAGGCGCCGGTGTATATTACCGACGTGCAGGCCCACCGCGGCGGCATGGGCCTCTTCCCGGAAGAATCGCTGGCCGCCATGCTCAACGCCGTAGACCTGGGCGTGAATACCCTCGAAATGGACCTCTGCATCACGCAGGACAAGCAGGTGGTCCTCTCGCACGACAAACACTTCCACCCGCGTTATGCCACCCGTCCGGACGGTACGCCCGTGATGGAAGGGGATGAAAAGGTCTATCTCTACGAGCTCCCTTATTCAGAGATTGTGAAATGGGATGTGGGGCAGAAGTACAACCCCGCCTGGCCGGAGAAAAAGTGCATGCCGGCCGTCAAGCCCATCGCCGCGGAAGTGATTGACGCCGTGGAGGCCTATGTGAAGGAAAAAGGCCTGGCCCCCGTCCACTACAATATTGAAATCAAGTGCGAAGAGACGGGAGAAGATGGCGAAGAAGGCGTGAACTGGCCTGAATATCATGAGTTTACAGACCTTTGCATGGCCATGCTGGATGCCCGCGGACTGGGCGACCGCCTCATTGTCCAGTGCTTTGACGAAAGGGCGCTGAACTACATCCACGAGAAGTATCCCGGCCATACGCTGGCCTATCTGGTGGAGGACTGGGAAACGGACTACGACGAGTACATGGCCAAGCTCACCTTCGTCCCCGAATGGCTGAGCCCCGAACATCACAACGTGGATGCCGCCCTCCTGGAACGGGCCCATAAGGATGGCATGAAGGTGGTCACCTGGACGGTGGACGAAAAGGACGAGATGCGTCGGCTGATTGGCCTGGGCGTGGAAGCCATCATCTCCAATTATCCGGACCGCCTGCTGGAAGTGGTGAAGGAGTATTAGATTTCCAAGTGGTTGAAGCGGGCCTTGAAGTCTGCCCAGCGGTAGAAGCCGGGAGCGGCTTCCGGAAGCGGCAGCGTGGCCTGGAAACCGTTCAGAAGGACCTGGATGAGAATATCGTCCGGGTTCTTCTTTTTCCGGAAGAAGACCAGCTGCAGGTTGCAGCCCATGGGGATGTTGTAGTTCTGCCAGTAGTATTCCACCTCCCGCGGGTCCGCCACCACCGCGTCCATTCCGTTGACGCCCAGGTAGGAAAGCAGCGGCATGAGGGCGGTGTCGTGTGAGAACCGCAGCCGCATGTCAATGCCGGCGGCCGTGTCTTCCTCGAACTTGTCGATGATATCCTTGGCCGTCACCGACATTTCCAGGCAGCGCCGGATGTCGATACCCGGGGCGCGGGCCGTGTAAAGGTAGTCGCTGTAGTTCTGGATGCGCCATAGCCCGAAGCGGTCGTCGGCCGTGAAAATGGCGTTCAGGGTCTCCGGGACCGGGAAATCCAGGTTCGGGAAATCCTCCACCAGCGTCCGCATCTGGTAGAAGAAGTCTTCGTGAGGGGCGGAAATGGCGTCCGGATCTTTGAACCAGCGCTGCAGGAAGGCTCTTTCGTCAATGCATTCCGCGGCAAAGCGGTCGTATTCCTTCAAAACCTCCTCCGGGAAGGGGACGCGCGGCACGAAGGTGGGATTGTCCGTGCTTTCCGGCACCAGCACCGGGTAGTATTCCCGGCCATAGTCCGTGTCGAAGCTGAAGTCCACGTCGTGCCGGCGCATTTCGTCCAGGAAGCAGAGCATGCTCACGAGGACGCGGTGCGAAGTGGTGGACAGCGCCACCGCCCGCGTGCGCCCTTTGAAGAGCGCCGGATAATTGCGGTAGATCTGGGCGGCAATCTGCCGGTGCTGCTCCTGGCCTTTGAGGGTGAGCACCCCCTCATGGTACTGCACTTTGGGGTAGAGCTCCTGATAGGCTTCCCAGATGCGCGCACCTTCCGGTGCCAGGTTGTCTTTTTCCGCCGCGTCCGCCCATACCTTATACAAATCCGTGTAGATGGTGCTGCCGATGGCATAGCGGGAGCCGTGCCGGCCGATATGGCTCAGATAGAAGGGCTTATACCCTTTGGGGGCCTTGGCCGGAAGCGGCTGCCCTTCCGGATAGGGGCAGTAAACGCCGCCGGAACGGTCTATGTTGGCATATACTTCCGCCTTGGAATCCCGGCGGATTTGTGCCCAGGCCGCCGTGCCTGCAAGGAGCAGCGCCAGGGCTGCCAGCATAATTTTTTTCATAAGCGTCGTGTGTCTTACAAATATAAGCATTTTATGGGAACGGAAGGTTGTTTAGCAAAGAAAAAGGCCGTATCTTAGGGGCCGAAACAAGATCCCCGTTTATGAAACAAGCATCGACCCTCCTCCTCCTTTTTCTGGGCGTTTTCCTCTTTGCGGCCTGTTCCCATGGACCGGAAGGCTGGACCCTCACCCAGGACCAGACCGGTAAAACCTATTCCGCCACCGTCCCTTCCACCGTGGCGGCCGTCCTCCTGGAACAGGGCGTTCCGTTCTCCAAAGAAGATTTCGAGGGCAGCTGGACCTACCGCACCCGGCTGGACGCACCGGAGACCGGCCGCTACCATACCCTCCGCTTCGACGGCCTGGGGTATTATGCAGACATTTATTTCAACGGTACCCAGATTGCTTCCAAGGACACAACCTTTGGCATCTTTGCCGTGCGGGAGTTCGATGTGACGCCCCTGGTAAAAGCGCATAACAAGCTGGAAGTGAGGCTGGAAAAGGCTCGCCCGGGAGACCTCAACCACGGCTGGGTGGACTGGAGTCCCGCCCCCGAGGACGGAAGCATGGGCCTTGTTCGCGGGGTTACTTTCAGGAGCCACGGCGCTGTTTCCATCGCAGACCTGTATGTCCATCCCATCCTGAACGACAAGCTGGACCATGCCTGTGTCGAGGTCCGCGCCACCCTGGTGAACCATTCCCAGGATCCTGTGACCGTGCAGCTGGCAGGTTCGGTGGAAGAAAAGAACTTCACCCGGGAGTTTTCCCTGGCGGGAGGCGAGCGGCAGGAAGTCTCGTTCGACGCCCTGGAGATAGACCGGCCCCGGCTCTGGTGGACGCGGGACCTGGGGAAGCCCGAACTGTACCAAATGAGCCTCACAGCCTCGCTGGACGGCGTTTTGAGCGACTCGGCGGAACGTACTTTCGGCATCCGGGAACTCACTTCCCGGCTTAATGAGAACGGGCATCGGCAATATACCCTCAACGGCCGCGACATCCTGGTGCTGGGCGCCGGCTGGGCGGACGACCGCTATCTCCGGGACACGCACGAAAGCATTGAGCATCAAGTGAAACTGGTGACGGAAGCAGGGCTCAACTGCATCCGTTTCGAAAACATCTGGGGCAAGGATTCCTATGTCTACGACCTCTGCGACCGCGAAGGCCTGCTGGCCATCGTGGGCTTCAGCTGCCAGTGGGAATGGGAGTCCTATTGCGGCATTCCCCACTCAGACCTTTACGGATGCATCCTGGACGAGGCGCACCGGAGCCTGGCTTTCCGCTACTTCCGGGACCAACTGCGCTGGCTCCGGAACCATCCCAGCATCGCGGCCTTCCTCACCGGCAGCGACCGCATCGCCCATCCGGAACTGGAACCGCTTTATATCCAGGAGTTTAATGCGCTCGGCCTGGAATTCTCCTACATCTGCAGCGCCGCAGAAAAAACCAGCCTCGCCGGCCCGTCGGGCAACAAGATGACCGGTCCTTACGAGTACTGCGGCCCGGAATACTGGGTGGATGAACGGGCCGAAGGCGGCGCCACCGGCTTCAACACGGAAACCTCCATCGGCCTTAATATGCCGCAGGAAGAGTCCCTCCGCCGCATGATTCCGGCCGATTCCCTCTGGCCCGTCGGGAAAGCCTGGGATGCCCTCTGCACCGTAGCAGGGGAAGGTATGCACGATACCCGGGTCATGCAGGAGGTGGTGGCAGGGCAGTATGGGGCGCCTTCCACCTGGGAGGAATTCGTCGCCAGGGCCCAGGCGGCCGACTATACCGGCACACGGGGCATGTACGAGGCCTTCCGCATCCGGCAGGGCCAGGCCACCGGCGTGGTGCAGTGGATGCTCAATTCGGCCGTTCCCATGCTCTACTGGCAGCTCTACGACTGGTACGGCATCCCCACTGCCGGCTATTATGGCACCAAAAAGGCCTTGGAACCCGTCCAACTGCTCCTGCACTGGGGCGAGCGCCGGCTCTATGCGGTGAACGGAACGGCTGCGGACGGCCCGGCTGCCCGCCTCGCCTGCCAGATCCGTCTCTTCGATGCCGCTTCAAAGGAAGTGGCGTCGGTCCATTTCCATGACGATGTCCCCGCCGGGCATCCCGTCCCGGTCCTGGACCTTCCGGTAGGGAAAGACCTCTTTGTCTTCGTGGAAGGCGGGGCGGACAACGCCTATGCGGTTCCCGCGCAGGGCAACGTGCACGACTGGGCGCATTCCGGCTGGTTCCAGACCCCCATCAGCCAGTATGCCAACCTCCGCTATGTCACCGCCCTGCCGGAGCCGGAGCTCACCGTCACGGAGGAAGGAAACCAGGTGACGGTGGTCAACAATGGAGACACCGTAGCCTGGCAGATAGTCCTCAAACTGCTGGACAAGGACGGAAACCTGGTCCCGGAGGCCTATTGGTCCGACAATTTCTTCTCCCTCCCGCCCCACGGCCGCAAAACCGTCACCCACGCCGGCAGCGGCCATATAGCCTTCTCCGCAGGACTCTGAAACAGTAAAAAAGCTCCCTGGCGCTGCCAGAGAGCTTTTTTTACGGGTGGATGGACCTTTTACAGCGCGAGCTTGAGGCCGTCCAGTTTGTTCCATTCGCCACGGGTGAAGTCCGGCATCACCACCGGCATGCTGCCGTGGTTGATGGAGACTTCCGTGAGTTCCACCAGCGAACTCCATTCGGCGGCGTCATACACGTCCTGGTCTAGCGGTAGGCCGTTGTGCAGGCAGTAGATGAGGCGGTAGTCCATGATGAAGTCCATGCCGCCGTGGCCGCCCACCTCGCGGGCTCTTTCTTCGATGCCCTTCACGATGGGGTGCTTGTACTGCTCCATGAGGGCGTAGCGGGCTTCGTCACTCATGAATTCCTCGGCATCCAGGTTGTCGTAGGCGACGTCTTTCACCATGTCGCCGCCCAAGGCCAGGCCTTCCACCGGGTACTTATTGGCATAGCCCTTGGTGCCCTGCAGCTGATACATGCGGCTATAGGGCTGGGGCGTAACCACGCGGTGCTCGATAAGGATGGTCTTGCCGTTGTGGGTGCGGATGAGGGTGGAGGTGTTGTCACCGTTGGCATACTTGGGAACGGCGCCCTTTCCATAGCGTTCGTCCGCCTTTTCCTGGCCGGCGAAGGCATCCGTGTCCATGGAGACCAGGATGTCCATCTTGTCGCCGCGGTGGATGTTGAGGTCCTGGCACACAGGGCCGATACCGTGTGTGGGATAGACGTCACCGTGGTGGTCCTTGTTGTAGGTCATGCGCCAGTCTCCCTGGTAACGGTCCCAGAAGGGCTCCAGGTTGTGGCAATAGGAACCTTCCGCGTGGACAATTTCGCCGAACAGGCCCTGCTGGGCCATGTTGAGGCAGGTGAGCTCGAAGAAGTCGTAGCAGCAGTTCTCCAGCATCATGCAGTGCCGGCGGGTGCGCTCCGAAGTGTTCACCAGCGCCCAGCATTCCTCGATGCTGGTGGCGGCAGGCACCTCGATGGCCACATGCTTGCCATGCTCCATGGCATAGAGGGCAATCTTGGTGTGCAGCTGCCAGGGAACGGCAAGGTACACCAGGTCGATCTCCGGGTTCTCGCAGAGCTGCTTGTACCCTTCGTCTCCGCTGTACTCAAACTGGGCGCGCGGGAAACCGAGCTGGTCCAGGTAGCCCTGGGCACGTTCCACGCGGTCCGGATAAAGGTCGCAGAGGGCTACCAGGGAAGCGTCGTCCACATAGGGCAGACGGCAGACGGCGCCCGAGCCGCGGTCTCCGAGGCCCACCAGGCCGATACGGACATGCTCGATGGGCTCCGCCGCAAAGCCCAGCATGGACTGCTGGTCCGCCGGACGGGGAGGGGTGTTATAAACAATCTTGTTGTCTTTGATGGTGTAGCCGTATTCTCCGCCTACTTGTTGTTGCTTTCCACAGGAAAGGGCAAGGACTGCAGCGCCTGCCAGGGCTAATAGTTTAAAAATGCGATTCATTATGGTAATGGTTAGTTTATTCGAGCATCATGGAACGGAAGTCGTCAATGTCTTTCTGGCTTACCTGGGCTACGGTGAGCAGGTAATTCTCCACGCCGCTGGCGAAGGTGCCGTCGGTGGCGAGGCTCCAGAAGTAGGGAACTACGTCGCTATAGACCCATTCCATGCGGGTGTTCTTGAAGATGGGCTTGGGATTGCCGCTCTTTTCGGAGGAAGAGACGCTGTAGCCCACAGGGGCGAAGTAGGTGACCTCATAGGCCTTGCTGATGTCTCCTTCGCGGACGCCCAGAAGGCCCAGCAGGAGGATGTCCAGGGTGCCGGTGCGGTCCCTGCCCAGCGAGCAGTGGAAGTACACGGGCTTGTTGGCGCGCAGGCAGTTCACTACGAATTCGAAGCACTGCTTGGTTTTGGCATGGTCCGTCTTGAGCATGGTGGTGCCGCCCTGTTCGATGCCGGGGGCCAGGAACTCCAGCCCTTCAACGGCGGGCGTTTTGATGCGGTCGCTGCCGCGGAGGTCCAGCTGGGCGCCAATCCCCTCGGCCAGGATTTCCCGCTTGCCGGAGGCATTGACCGTTTCGCTCTGCATGCGGCCGCCGCGGTACAGTTTGCGGTATTTGACCATCTTGCCGTCCAGCGTCTTCCAGCCGCCCAGGTCCCGTCCGTTCCGGCAGCCGCTCTTGAAGAACACCTGGTGCAGGTGTCCCGTAGTGCTGAAGTTGCCTTCGGTGATGACCTTGCCGCTTGCGTCGGCAGTCACCTTATAGGTGTACTGGTCATTGGGAACCAGGTTGGTGATATTGACATAGGTGGAGCCGGCGCCCACGAAAACCTCTGACTTCCATCCGTACTGGTCTGCCAGGACGAGCGTCATGTCGCTCTTGCCGTCCAGGTCTTCCTGCTTCCAGTTGATGCTGTAGGACATGGGCTGGTCCGAATTGGGCTGGTTGTCCCAGTCGAAGGCCTTTCCGGCAGGGTCTTCCTCGCCGTTTTCATTGTAGGTCTTGCCGTTGAAGCCGCCGTAGAAGTCAAGGACCCGGGTGAAGGTCCAGTCCTGGTCCGGATAGTCCACTTCCGTGAGGAACTTTTCTACATTCGGATTGGTGGCGAGCACGGTGGCGCCGCTCGTGAGAGGTTGGGCGGGCTTGGCAAGCGGGTCTGAAGGCTGCTTGAAGGTAATGGCCTTCTGGGCGTTCCCGGCCATGATGAGCAGCTGGCCTTCCCGCTCGCAGGTGGACGGGTTGTCGTCGCACCGGACGATGACGGCTACAGTGTTTTCAGAGCCCGTACCGCTGTCCGGGGTGGGATGGAGCCATTTGTCTTCCGTCGTGAGTTTCCAGTCCACATTGGAGATGAAACGCAGGACACCGGTGCCGCCTTCGAAAGCGATGGTGAAGTTGTCTGCACTCTTGACGGTGATCAGCGCTTCCACGGGAGGGTCTACAGGGGGATCTTCAGGCTTTTCCTCGGGTTTTTCCTCCGGGTTTTCGATGGGCTGTGGGGTGGGTTCTTCCTTCCGGGAGCCGCAGTATACCAGCAGCGGAAGGATGAGGATGAGGGATAGTAATTTTTTCACGGCCGATGGTTTTATTTATTTGACTTCAATCAGGTAATTCCCCTCGAAGCTGGGGGTGATGACCGGGTTGGCGCCGTCCACGGTATAGGAACGGGGCTCGTCCGCGGTGTATTCGGTGACGGTGTAGCTGCGTCCCTTCTCCAGGCCCCGGAGTTCGATGGGCTCTCCGTCCCAGGTGGGAGCATAGAAGGCATAGTACATGGCACCGTCCTTGGAGATGACATGGGCTTCCGGAAGGTCTATGCCATAGGTGTACAGATTGAGGTAGGTGCCCCTGGAGAGCATCTTCTGGGTGTAGATGGGCACCCATTTGCGGAGGAGGGCCTCCTTTTCCGCGGTGAGCAGGCTCCCGCCGCTTTCCTTGGCGTCCGGGTTGGCCTTGGGCCAGGTGAACTTGGTGCCTATCACGCCGCCCACGCCAATCTGCGAGGCGAAGTCCAGGCCGCCGTCGCTCAGCTCCACGTGGTCTGCGTAGTACGCCAGGTCCGGGCAGAGGGCGGCATAGACCTTCCGCTTCATGCGGATCTGGGCGCTGGAAGTGGGATCCGACGCCACCGCCTGGTTCATGTAGGGAAGGTTGAAGAAGTTGACGGCATCCCCGCAGGGGCAGATCTGGACCACGGCGCCGGGGCAGTCTGCCTGGGCCGCGTCGTACAGGTGCCGGAAGAATTCCGGGAAGCGCTCGCAGGCCTCTTCCGGACGGGCAAGGCCGCTGGCGGGATTGTAGTCCGGTTCACTCATGTTCAGGTGCTGGCCGTCCAGCTTGAACCCGTCGAAGCCCCAGTCCGTGAGGAACATTTCCACCAGGTCTTCCGTATACTCCCAGGTGTACGGGTTCACGGGGGAGAGATACCAGCTGTCCCACCAGCTGATGTCTTCGTGCTTTCCGTCCGCCTTGACCAGCAGCATTTCCGGATGCTCCCGTGCCAGGGCGCTTTCCGGGTCTGCCGCCATGGGCGCCCACCAGAGCTTGGCCTTGAGGCCGGCGGCATGGATGGCGTCCGTCATGCGGCGCATGCCGGCGGCGCCAATGCGGTCGTTGGCCTGCCAGTCTCCTTCGCAAATCTGGTAACCATCGTCCACGTCCACCCATTTGAAGCCCAGTTCCACCACCTTGGGCAGCGTGCCGATGACTTCGTCTACGGTGAAGGTGCGTTCGTAGCCCCAGGCGCACCAGACGGGCTCATAGGCGTCTTCCGGCGAGAGGGGCGGCTCCCAGTTCCAGGTTTCCTGCATGAACCGGGCGAACTGCCGGAGGGGTTCGAAGAAGTCTCCTTTGCTCTCCAGCACGAACTGCCGGAGGGCGAAGAGGGTGTCTCCGGGTTCCACCGCCACCGGCTCCGGGAATTCCTGCCGGATGCAGGCGCGGGTGGTGTTTCCCTTGCGGCTGACGGGCATGGAGGCCAGTTTGAGGACCGGCTCCGCCAGGCCTACGCTCATGCAGCCCTCTTTGGTCCAGAGGCTGACCATGGGGATGCCGCCGCCGTAGTCGGAATCCTGCATGCCCAGGAAGTTCCTTTTGGAAAAGCCGTCTTCTACCGGCAGCACCCAGTCCAGGCGCGCTTCCGTAGAGGTGGGCTGCAGGGACCACACTTCCGTTCCTTCCACGCAGATGGCCGATGTCTCGATGGCGTCTACGGTGACGGCCTGCGTCCCCTTGTTCACGAAGCAGACACTTCGCAGGGTGAGGCCTCCGGCGCCGGGGGCGGTGACGGCGATGGCTTCCAGGCCCTTGACGGGTTGTCCGCCCAGGTACGCGATGTCCCGGGCCGGCTTGGAGCAGGCCTGCAGCACGGCAGCCAGGGCTAAAAGATAGAACAGTCTTTTCATAGGCACTAGAGCGGAATTTCCTGGCCGAAGCGTTCGCGGCAGATGCGCCGGACGTCTGCGAGGGAGGTGAAGGCGCCGGTTCCGCCGGCACCGGTGGTGTTGACGGCGCCGGTGAGGTTGCCCGTCAGTTGGCACTGCTCTGAGGAAAGCCCCTTGACGAAGGCGCTGATATAGCCGGAGTTGAAGCTGTCTCCCGCGCCGATGGCGTCTACCACGAAGCGGTTCAGGAAGGCCGGCATCATTTTCCGGGGACCGTATTTCTTGACAAGGAGCGACCCCTCCGAGCCGCATTTGACCACCATGGAACCGCCCAAGTACGGACGCACCGCGTCGACGGCGTCGTCCAGGTCCTGGCGGTGGGTGAGGGCGCAGAGCTCTTTCTCATTGGGCATGAAGACGGTGACGTAGGGAAGCACCCTTTCGTAGTCCAGCGCCCAGCGCTCCGCCGGGTCCCACTGGGTGTCCAGCGAAACGGTGCAGTTGTTGGCGCGGGCGGCCTCCAGCACTTTGCCGATGTCTTTCATGAGGCCGTGCTGCATGAACAGCGAGGACAGGTGGATATGGGCGGCTTCCTCGAACACGGCCGGGTCTATGTCGTCGAAACCCATGACGTCCATGGCGCCCTGGTAGGTGAGGTTGGCGCGGTCTTCCCCGTAGTTCATGCAGATGGTGGCGCCCGTGGGGACGTTGCCCTGCTTGACGTAGCGGGTGTCTACGCCCTTATCTTCCAGGGATTTACGGACCAGGTCCCCGAAAGAATCCCGTCCCACCAGGCCCACGAAGCACACGCGGCTCCCCAGGGTGGCCGCATTGGCGGCGAAGATGGCCGTGGAACTGCCCAGGGTGACGGTCATTTCCCGGCAGAACTTCTCCTTGCCCACTTCCGGCTCCGATTCAATGCCGTTGAGGATGATGTCTACATTGAGTTCGCCGATGGCGGCGATGTCGTACTTTTTCATGCTTATGCGGTTTATACTGCGAATATGCGAAAAATCTTTCAAATTCTTTCCAGTGTTTCGATTTAAGCACAAAAAAAATATTTCGTTTTGTTTCGCATAAAAAATATTCCTATATTTGTGCCGAAACTAAAACAATTTCCAATGGACATTTATGACTCCGCCCAGGGGCGCCGTTCGGCCATCCTTCAGTTACTGAAGGAAGATTCTTCGGTAAACGTTAATGAGCTCAGTAAACGTTTCGGTGTTTCGGAGGTGACCATCCGAAAGGACCTCCGCATCCTCAAAGACAGGAAGCTGCTCGTACGGGTCCATGGCGGCGCCATCATGGGTGCCGCCACGGCTGCCGGCGAGGTGGAGGAACGTCATGTCAATTTCAAGCGGCTGGTGAACCTCCGGGAGAAGGAAGCCATCGGCCGTGCCGCCGCGCAGCATATCAAGAACGGGGACACCATCCTGGTGGACTCCGGCACCACCGCGCTGGAAGTGGTGAAGAACCTGCACAGCTTCACGGACCTCACCATTATCACCAATTCCATCAATGCTATGCTGGAAGCATTGAAATACAAGCGTTTCCGCGTTATTCTCCTGGGAGGGGCCGTGCGGGAATCCAGCCTTTCCATCGTGGGCCCGCTGGCCGAGTCCAACCTCAAGCTTTTCTACTGCGACAAGCTCTTCCTGGGGGTGGACAGCTTCTCGGTGGATTCGGGCCTTTCCACCCCCAGCGTAGAGGAGGCCAGCACCAACCAGGTCATGATTTCCCGGGCCCGGGAAGTCATTGCGGTTTTCGATTCCTCCAAGGTGAACAAGCGCGCCCTGGCCTTCATCGCCAATACGGACAAGATCCATACGGTGGTGACGGACAGCAACCTGCCCGCCAATGTGAAGCGGCAGCTGAAAGGAATGAAGATCAATGTGGAAACGGTGGCTTCGTAGGGATTCCGAAATACTTTGAAACATTTTTGATTTTATTATAAATACCTATATTTTAATTATTTGCAGACAGATTGAGGTGGTTTCGGTTTCGGGATAATTAAAAATTTCCGGCACGAATCGAAACATTTTGCATTTTGTTTTTTACATTTGCATACTGATTATACGCGAATGTCACACGATTATAACACTTACAAGGAAATCCGGCAGCAGCCCAGAGTCTGGCTCAAAGCCCTGGAGTATGTCCGTGCCCATAAGCACGAAATTAAGGCGTTTACCAACAAATACCTGCGCGCCGGATACGAAGTGGTTCTCACGGGTGCCGGCACCTCGGCCTACATCGGGGATGCCCTGGAACCCGCCCTCTTCTCCACCAGTTTCAAGAGTGCAAGGGCCATCGCCACCACAGACATCATCACCAATCCGCAGATGTTCTTTGACGATGCCAGCAAGGTGCTCCTGGTTTCCTTCGCCCGTTCCGGCAACAGCCCGGAAAGCGTAGGCGCCATCCGTTCGGTGGAGCGCAACGCGGGCAAGGTGGCCCATATCTTCATCACCTGCAACAAGGATGGTGAACTGGCCATGACCAAGGGGGACAACATCCTGTGCATCCTCCTTCCTCCGGAAACCAACGACCTTTCGCTGGCCATGACGAGCAGCTACTCCACCATGCTGCTGGTCTGCTCCATGATTGCCAATATCGGCCGCATCGACGAAGACGCCCCGCTCATTGAAGAGGTGGCCGCCTGCGTGGAAAAGGCCATGGACAAGTACGAGGGGGACGTGGAGCAGCTCGCCAAGCGGGATTTCAAGCGCGCCATCTTCCTGGGCTCCGGCCCGCTCAAGGGCGTGGCGGAAGAATGCCGCCTCAAGCTCCAGGAGCTCACGGACGGCGCCGTCATGTGCGCGTACGATTCCTTCCTGGGCTTCCGTCACGGTCCCAAGGCCGTGGTCAAGGAAGACTCCCTGCTGGTGTACCTGGTTTCCCCGAATCCGGCCGTCCGCCGCTATGAACTGGACCTCATCCGCCAGGTGAGGGCCAACAACACGGTGAAAGGCGTCCTGGTGGTCTGCACGGACAAGGAAGGGTTGGAAGAGGCGGATTACGACGTCTGCGTGGAAACCGGCATGACGCCCACCATGCCCGCTTGCTACGGCTGCGTGAGCTACGTGATGGCCGGCCAGCTGCTGGGCTTCTTCAAATCGATTGATTGCGGGCTCTGCCCGGACACTCCTTCCGTCTCGGGGAACATTTCCCGCGTGGTGGAGGGCGTAACCTTATATATTTAATCCCATGCCTAAGACAGAAGATCTTCTCCACAAACTGGACAGCCTGCGGGAAAAGACCGGTATTCCGCGTACCATCTTTGCCGCCTGCCCCAATTCGCCCACCGTCATCCGGGCTTCCCTGCGCGCCGCCAAGCGGAACAACGCGCCCATCTACTTCGCCGCCACCCTCAACCAGATAGACTGTGACGGCGGCTACACCGGCATGACGCAGGAAGACTTCGTCCGCACGGTGCGTTTCGAAACGGAAAGGGTGAACTTCACGGGTCCGGTCATCATCGCCATCGACCATGGCGGCCCCTGGCTCAAAGACCGCCAGCGCACGGAGAAGTGGAGCGTGAAAGACGCCATGGACGGCGTTAAACGCTCGTTCGAGGCCGCCGTGCTGGCGGGCTACGACCTCATTCATGTGGATCCTACCGTAGACATCAACGTTCCCAAGGGGGAAATCATTGATATTCATGTAGTCGCGGCGCGTACCGTGGAGCTCATCGCCCACGTGGAGCGCTTCCGCAAGGAGCACGGAATCGCCCCCATCTCCTATGAGGTGGGCACCGAGGAAGTGCACGGCGGACTGGCCGACGAAACTACTTTCGACACTTTCATAAGTGAATTAAAAAAAGGGTTAATGGTTGTAGGACTGGCCGACGTGTGGCCTTGCTTCATTGTGGGGAAGGTGGGAACCGACCTGGATACCACCATCTTTGACGGGGAAGTGGCCCGCCGGCTCACGTCCAAGGTACGTCCTCTGGGTAGCTACATCAAAGGTCATTACACCGACGATGTAGCTAACCCCGAGGAGTATCCGGTCTGCGGCATGGGCGCCGCCAACGTTGGCCCGGAATTCACCATCAGCGAATACAGGGCCCTGTGCGAGCTGGAGCAGCTGGAGCGCAAGTTCCACGCCGAAGGCCGCGTGGGCGTGATGTCCCGCATGAAGGACATCCTCCTGGAAGAAGTGCACGACAGCCACCGCTGGGAAAAATGGCTGCACGAAGACGAGAAGGGCAAGGACCTTCACGAGCTTACGCCGGACCGCCAGGACTGGATTGTGGCCACCTGCTGCCGCTACATCTGGCAGCAGCCGCGCCCGCTGGCCGCCCGTGGCATCCTCTTTGCAAATTTACAACGTTTGGGCATTGATGCAGAAGAAATTGTGCTCGGACGTATTGAGCGTGACATGGATAAATACTTCCGTGCATTCAACCTCATAGGTGTTAATGATCTATTGTAACGATAAACCAATAAACTAACAACCGATGAAAAGTACAATCCTCCGCGCAATTGCCGTGATGGCGGGTCTCTCGCTTTCACTGGCCGCCTTTGCCCAGAACCATAATGTTTCTGGTACGGTGGTGGACGCTGCAGACGGACAACCCATCATTGGTGCGGGCGTAACCCTCCCTTCTGGCCAGGGTACCATCACCGATGTGGACGGCAAGTACGTCATTTCCGTCCCCCAGGGCGCCCAACTCACCTTCTCCAGTCTCGGTTACCAGTCCGTAACCGTGGATGTGGGTGGCAGGACCGTCATCAATGTGGAACTCAGCCAGGACAACGAACTGCTGGACGAAGTCGTGGTGCTGGGTTACACCACCCAGAAAAAAGCCGAGCTCTCCAGCTCCGTCGTTTCCATGAGCGGTGAAAAACTCCGCGACGTCGCCACCAACGACGTGGGAAACATGCTGCAGGGCAAGGTGGCCGGTGTGGTGGTCATGAACGGTTCCGGCCGTCCCGGTGAAAACGCCGACATCCGTATCCGCGGTACCGGTTCCATCACCGCCGGCGCAGGCCCCCTCTACGTTGTGGACGGTGTGGCCGGCGGCAGCTTCAACCCCAATGATATTGAAACCATCACCGTCCTGAAGGACGCTTCCGCCACGGCCCTTTACGGTGCTGCGGCTTCCGGCGGCGTCATCGTGGTCACCACCAAGAGCGGCCAGCAGGACAAGACCAGCGTGGAATTCAAGGCCAGCGGCGGTATCAAGCGCGCCCTCATGGGCCGTTTCCATCCCATGAAGTCTGCGGAACTCTATGAGTTCACCCGCACCATGACGGACCCCAACGCCTTTACCGCCAACTATCCCGAAAGCCTCCTCAACCAGGACTTTGACTGGCTTGGCAACGCTTTCAAGACCGGCGTGGTCCAGGACTACTACGCTTCCGTTTCCGGCAAGGCCGGCAAGGTGAGCTACTTCATCAGCGCGGACCACTACAACGAGCTGGGTACGGCCATCAACACCAACTTCCGCAAGACTTCCGCCCGCATGAACCTGTCGGCTCCCATCACGGACCGCCTCACCCTTACCCTCCGCCTCAGCTACGAAAAGTCCCATGACCGCACGGAATCCTCCTGGCGCCTGCTGGAGTATTCCTACTATGCCATGCCTTGGGATATCCCGTATGAGTACGATGCAGACGGCCAGCTCACGGGCAACTACGTGTTCATGCAGAACAACGTCCGTCCGGACAACGGTGAAAAGTGGTGGACCCAGAACCCTTCCAACATCTTCCATACGGAAAGCATGAACTACGGCCAGGGCTGGGGAGAAAACCTCACCGGAGACCTCCAGCTGGTCTGGAACGTCACGGACTGGCTCACCCTGGTTTCCATGAACCGCTACGACACTTCCAACTCCTTCTGGGAGAGCTATACAGACCCTCGTTCCTACGACGGTTACACCACCGGCGGCGGTCTCAGCAACAGTGATTCGGAAGGCAACGGCTGGGGCACCACGAACCTGGCCAAGCTCCACCACACCTTCGGAGACCATGACCTCAACGGCACCCTCGGCTGGGAATACGGCGAAGGCTACTCCCGCAGCCTGGAGGCATCGGCCAGCGACATCATGCAGGGCAAGCGTTCCCTCAACAACGCCAATGTCCCCAACATGCCCTCCGGCTATGACTACCGCACCCGCGGCTGGGCGCTTCTGGCACAGGCCCAGTATTCCTATCTCGGAAAGTATGTGGCCACCGCTTCCGTCCGCTACGACGAAAGCTCCAAGTTCGGCCCCAAGAACCGCGGCGGTGTTTTCCCCGGCGTTTCCGCAGCCTGGATCATCTCCCGTGAAGACTTCCTGGAGGGCAATCCTACCCTCACCTTCCTCAAGCTCCGCGGCGGCTTCGGCGTAACCGGTAACGACAACATCCCCAACTTCCAGTGGCAGAAGACCTATTCTCCTTCCGGCAGCGGAGACGGTGCCTATACCCTGGACCGCCTGCCCAACCTGTACCTCGGATGGGAAGAGGCCCTCATGGCCAGCCTGGGTGTAGACGCCACCCTCGTCAAGAACTGGAACCTCTCCCTGGATCTGTACCATACCCTTAACCGGAAGCTCCTCCTCCAGAAGCCGCTCCCTCCTTCCACCGGTTTCTATGCCATCATGGACAATGTGGGCAAGGTCCGCAACATGGGTGCGGAATTTGCGGTGGACGGCACCATCCTCCAGAACAAGGACATGTACTGGACCGTGGGCTTCAATACGGGCTTCAACATCAACCGGGTGGTGGATCTCCCTGGTCATCAGGACATTGTCATGACCCGCGGCGATGTGAACCAGCTCCTCAAGGAAGGTCAGGACGTCTACTCCTGGTATATGCCCAAGTGGCGCGGTGTAGATTCCGAAACCGGCAGCCCCATGTGGGAAAAGGTGGAAGAAGACGGCACTGTCTCCATCGTGAACAACTGGGAGGAAGCCACCAACCAGATCGTGGGCGTCGCATCCCCTGCGTTCAGCGGCGGTCTCAATACCTCGTTCGGCTGGAAGGGCCTCACCCTCAGCGTTAACGGTAACTTCGTAGTGGGCAACAAGATTTACAACAAGACCCGTGAATCCATGGACCATGACGGCGCCTTCATCGGCATGAACCTCATGTCCCACAACAACGGCCTCGGCTGGACCCGCTGGCAGCAGCCCGGAGACGTGGCCACCCATCCGCTCCCGATGAGCGGCCGTAAGGATGGCGCCGCCAATACCTCGTCCCGTTATCTGGAGGACGGCAGCTTCTTCCGTCTCAGGAATGTCACGCTGGCCTACAACCTGCCTCAGAACTTCCTCCAGAAGATCAAGATGGCCAATGCCCGCATCTATGTCTCTGCAGACAACGTTCTCACGATTTCCCGCTTCTCCGGCATGGACCCGGAGGTCCGCCTGGACGGTGATACCTATCACCACGCTGGTATGTATACCCAGAACTATCCTATCCCTATGACGGTTACCATGGGTATTGACGTTACCTTTTAAATGAGATTGCTACCATGAAAAAGATATTTGTAATCGGACTGATCGGATTTGCTGCCCTGGTGACGGCGTCCTGCAACATGGACCTCTACCGTTCCGATGCCATTACCGAGGAGGAACTGGCAAAAGATCCCAACGCCCCGCTCCTTACCACCAACGGTCTTTACACCCTTCTCCAGGACAGGATAGCGTATAAGGGCCAGGATGGCGGCGAAAGCGGCAACTACTACATCCGCCACTATTTCCAGATGGCGGAGCTCCGCGGTGACAACGTGACCGTCTCCGGTATTACCGAAGACCCCTTCATCAATCCTTACCGCTACACGGACGACAACACCGCCAAGAACATCTACTACACCTGGTGGATGGCCTACAAGATCATCGACACCGCCAACAGCGACATCTCCATCCTGAAGAACGCGGAACCTACGGACCTGAACAACCACCTCATGGGAGAAAACTATTTCTTCCGTGCGCTGTGCCATTTCCAGCTGGTCACCCTCTTCGCCATGCCGTACGTGGACAATCCTGACGGTATGGGCATTCCCCTCAGGGATGGTGAATCCGGTGATTACACCGCCACCCGTGCAACCATCAGGGAAGTCTATGACCAGATTGTCAATGACCTCAAGTCCGCCAAGGAGTATATGGCAAAGGATAAGGAGGGCGTCCTCCCGGAAAGAGCGGACAAGGGTTACGTCTCCTGGTATGCCGCCTCGGCCCTTCTGGCCCGCGTATACCTCTACATGGAAGACAACGAGAACTGCGTCAAGGAGTGCGACGAACTCCTTGCCAAGGTCCCTGCCGGCGCCTCCGGCGGCTATGACTATGCAGATTACACCACCCACACCTACGATTCCGACGAAACCATCTGGTGCGTCCACCTGAAGGACACCCATGAGTGGGCCGTGGATCACGGCGAGGCTTCCATCGCCTCCATGTATCTCAAGGACGGCATCGGCTGGGGCGAACATTACTGGAGGGAAGACCTCATCGACCTCTTCCGCCGTTTCCCCGAGGACAAGCGCTTCAAGGCCTACTTCCGCATGGTGGATCCCCGTCCGCAGTCGGAGGTGGAAAAGGCCGGCGAGGTTTACAAGCCCCTGAAGAACTACGATGAAATGGAGGCCGCCATGGCCGGCAAACTGTCGGTGGTCTTCCCCATCCCCGGTCCTTCCGGCGAGTACTGCACGGGTTCCTGCACCATCGGCTGCAGCTTCAATTCCGACGGCTCCGTGAACTTCAAGACGCAGGGCGAAAAGATTGGCACCACCCTGGACGGCATGGGCAAGGAAATCCCGGTCTTCCAGTATTACGACCATGTGGCCAAGCACAAGGTGGAAAATGGTATCGATATCTACTATGTGGAGAACTCCGATACCCACTTCCCCGGCAAGGACATTGACGGCGTCAAGCGTGTATGGGTCCGTCCCGGCCCGGCCGAGCCCAAGCCCAAGAACAAGACCAATCCGGACACGGGTGAAAAGTATCCCGAAACCCAGGCAGACGCAAATGCCCGTTACAAGGCGGCCATCGGCCGTACGGACAACGGCGGTTTCTACATGCGCTACTACAACACCAAGTTCAGCTATCAGGGCGGCAATTCCATGATGACCTCTCCTGTCTTCCTCCGCTGGGGTGAAGTATACCTGAACCGGGCCGAGGCGCATGCCAAACTGGGCCACAACGGGGAAGCATTCAACGATATCAACGTCATCCGCAGCCGCGCCGGCATCCCTCAGCTCGGCAGCGGAGACCTCTCCGGACTCGGTTACAAGGATGTGCTCGACCTCGTCCTGGACGAGCGCCGCATGGAGCTTTGCTTCGAAGGCCACCGTTTCTTTGACGTGTTCCGCAACAAGCGTCCCATGGACCGCCGTTATATCGGTTATCATACCTGGGAGATTATCCAGCCCGGAGATCTCAGGATTGCCGTTCTCATCTCGCAGGATGAAATCAATTCCAGCGGTATTCCGCAGAATCCCAGATAATGAATATCAGTTAATTTAAACCCATTTATTAACCTTTTTAATCAAAGTCTTATGAAAAAAGTTTTATTTCTGATGGCAACACTTGCCATGGTGGGTGTGGTTTCTTGCAAGAAGACCCCCACTCCTGCCCCCACTCCCGAAAAGAAGGCAGAGACGGCCACCATCACCGCTGCGGATGTGACCGTGGAGGCTGGCAAGACCGTTAAGATCAATGCCACCACCAACTCCAGCGCCACCATCACCTTCGAGACGGCCGATGCTTCCATCGCCACCGTCGCCGGTGACGGCACCGTGACCGGTGTGAAGGCTGGTTCCACCAAGATCACCCTCAAGGTGGCCGAGGTGAAGGACAAGTTCACCGCCGCTGAGAAGCAGATCAACGTGACGGTTACCGCTGCAGACGTACCTCCGACACCCGTCGCTTCCATCACCATCGACGGTGAGTTCGACGACTGGGCCGCTCTTGAGAAGGGCACCTTCTCCCAGACCTTCGGCGACGACGAAGCTACCCATCCGGCTCTCACCCACTGCAAGGTTTATGCAACTGCCGAAAAGGTCTATGTCTATGTAGAGTGGGATATGGAATATATTGAGGATACGTCCTGGGTTCCTTTCCACTGCTATATCAACACTGACGGTGACGCTACTACCGGTGGTTATGCCGATCAGTTCTCTGATGCTTGCTCTGATATCCTCCTGGAAGGTGCCGTGTACGCTGAGGGTGAAATCTGCTCCTATTGGGCCGGTGGTTATCCTTGGGTAGGCGAACCTAATGCCTCTGGTTGGAGCTGGGCTCCCGATACCGATAACATATTCCCCGAAGAGGCTCCCACCGAGGGTGCCGGTATTGACGGCAAGTATGAGTTCAGCATCGACCGCAAGATGTTTGCCGACGCAGGATTCCCCTTCGCCGACGAATTCTCTATCGGTTTCGATATCCAGCAGAACTGGAATTCCGTGGGTGTCCTTCCGAATGCTGCTCCCAGCGAGGACAGTCCTGCTGGTGTAGTTGCTTCCCTGAAGGTGAAGACCATCAAGTAAATCATTTTGATGCAATATCCATAGGCGGTGCCCCCTTCGAGGGGCCTGCCTATGGATTTTTAAAAATCAGTCGCCGTGAAAAGAATCAGCAGCATCCTTGCCCTTTCCGCTATCGTGTCGCTTATGGCGGCAGCTTGCGGTAAACCATCTGTCAATCCCGAACCGGACCCGGATCCGCAACCGCAACCTGAAACAACGGTAACCGTCACTTATCAGGGCACTGATGAGAATTTCCCGAATCCGGAAAGAGGCTTCTATATGGCTTCCGGTATTCGCAATGCCGACGGAAGTGGTATTTCAAATGCCAGTATGACGGCCGCAAGAGGACAAGGTCGTTCGCTCTACCTGCTGGAGTTTTATTTGACAGATTATGTGTCTTCAGATATTTCAGAGGATTATCTTCATACAGTCCGCGCTAAATTTCAAAGTCTGAGAACAGGTGGAATGAAATGCATCCTTCGTTTCTGCTATTCTGATGGAATGGAAGAATCTGATAAACCTTGGGATGCCACACCCCAGCAAGTTCTCAGGCATGTAGAGCAACTCAAACCTCTCCTTCAGGAATTCTATGATGTGATCATGGTAGTTCAGGCCGGCTTTATCGGCAGTTGGGGAGAATGGTATTATACCGAAAACTTTACGGACAATGCGTCCCGCAAAGCCCTTGTGGATGCACTCCTGGATGCGGTTCCGGAGAATCGGCAAATCGAGCTTCGTACTCCCGCATACAAAATGAAATTGTACGGCTATACCCTGGCTGACACCCTTACTCTCGCCGAGGCGCACAAGCCTACAGCCAAGGCCCGGCTGGCTGGTCACAACGACTGCTATCTTTCCAGCGCCAACGACGTGGGTACTTACAGCGGCCCTTCCGATCGCAAATATTGGGGCGCCGAAACACTCTATACCATCATGGGCGGTGAGTCTTGTGAAGTAACCGCCTACTGCCACTGCGAGGGAACCGACAAATACAATGGCGCCCTCAAGGACCTGGCTATCAACCATTTTACTTACCTTAATCTGGGTTATCACCAAGGTGTCCTCAAGCGATGGCGTGATGAAGGCTGCATGGACGAAATTAAAATCCGCCTGGGTTACCGCTACGTTCTGGACAAGGCCGAATTCACCAAAGACGTGGCTGCCGGCAAGGCCTTTGATATCAAACTCACTCTGCACAACGAAGGCTTTTCTCCGGCACAGAACCCCCGCGACGTGGAACTGGTTCTCACCGACGCTTCCGGAAAGGTATTGAAGACCTGGCCCGTGAACTCCGATCCCCGTTACTGGATGCCGGCCCAGGAAACAACCATCAATCAGACTATTACGCTGCCGGACGGTATTTCCGGCACCCTTACCCTCCATTTGAATCTCCCGGATCCTTGCGAAACCCTTCGCGCCAATCCCCTGTTCTCCATCCGCCTGGCCAACCAGGAAACCTGGGAAGAAGGAACCGGCTATAACAAGCTTTACAGTTTTACGCTGTAGAAAGACCACTCCTTTTTTCAGTTGAAATAACCATTTAACAATTAATACATTACAACGATGAAAAAAGTATTGTTCCTGATGGCAGCCATTGCCATGGCGGGCGTTGTTTCCTGCAACAAGACCCCTGCTCCCACCCCCACTCCTGAAAAGAAGGCGGAGACCGCCACTATCACGGCTGCGGATGTGACCGTGGAAGAAGGCAAGACCGTTAAGATCAACGCCACCACCAACTCCACCGCCACCATCACCTTCGAGACGGCCGATGCTTCCATCGCCACCGTCGCCAGTGACGGTACCGTGACCGGCGTGAAGGCCGGCGCCACCAAGATCACCCTGAAGGTGGCCGAGGTGAAGGACAAGTTCACTGCCGCTGAAAAGCAGATCAACGTGTCGGTTACCGCCGCTGAAGTACCCCCGGCACCCGCTGCCACCATCACCATCGACGGTAAGTTCGACGACTGGTCCAAGCTGGAAGCCGGCACCTTTGCCAAGGCGCTTTCGGACCCGGATGCTCCCTGGGAGGGCGTGAAGGAAATCCGCTGCTTCGCCAATGCAGAGACCGTTTTCTATTACATCAAGTTCGACGACGAAATCCTGGCCGAAGCATTTGAAATGGAACCGAACGACATGCACCTGCGCCTTTGCATCAACACCGACGGCGAGTATGAGTCCGGCTATGCCAACTACTTCCTCGAGGCTTACGACTTCATCATCGAAGGCACCTTCGCCGAAGGCGGTGCATTTGTCGATTTCGACGGCGAAATGCATCAGAGAATTGACGGTTGGGTATCCCTGCTGGCCCCCGAAAATGGCCTTGTCAGCGGTACGGGCGCCGGTGCGGAATATGAAATTGCCTTAGACCGCGCCACCTTCAACCTGGCGGCCAATGCCAGCAGTGTTCCCATGCCCATGGGCGACGAGTTCCAGACCGGTATCCGCTTCTATTACAATGGCTGGGCGGAATTCTCCAACATGCCTAACTCCTCCATCGAGGAAGAGCAGGGCAACGGCTGGGGCTACCTCATGAGAATCCACACTCAGAAGTAAATTCTTTACGGATGAAACATTCCGCGGTTATAACCCTGTGCCTGGCACTCCTTATGGGGTGCCAGGCATCGGGTATCCGCGGTTACTGGGATGCTTTTCCGTTGCTGGAAAAGGACCTCAGCCTCTCAGAAGACCGCTTCGCCCGCTTTGCCGAGCTGGCGGTGGCGGCGCCCCAGGACCAGGCCCTGGCTGCCATGGACATCCTTTTCGACAAGCTGAAACAGGATACCGTGGCTTATTACGTTTATTCCGAGTGGGTGGACGGCGCTTTTTACAACCTGCTTTCCCCCTGCCGGAGCGTTCCGCTTTACAACAAGGCCGTGGAACGGATGGTCTCCGACTCAGTGCTCCAGCTGGAGGAATGTGAACCTTTCCTGCAAAGGCGGGAATGGATGCAGTTCAACCAGCCCGGAGCCCCGGCCACCGTCCCCGGTCGCAACACATTCCCTTCCCGCACCCTGGTGCTGGTGCTGGACCTCAGCTGCCCTTCCTGCCGGCAGGCGTTGGAAAGGCTTTCTGCAGACCCTCAGTGGGCCGAAGCACGCCACCTCGCGGTCTGCTGCGGCAGCGGCCCGCTTCCCACCGTTTCCGGTTGGGAGTATCTGTCTCCCGAAAACGCGACGGCCGTCTTCGACCCCCATCTTTCGCCCATCTACTTCGTGGTGGCAGCAGGGGGTGTCGTTGAACGCGGCTATACACCTGCATTAGAATAACTTACACAATGAAAAAAGTCCTCTTTCCCCTTTTGTCGGCCTTAGTGGCCGTCATGTACCTGCCTTGCTGCATAGCCTGCGCAGAAGAACAGAAACCGGAGCCTGTGCCCCAGAAGGAAGATCCGGTGACCACCGTCATTTCGGCCGGTGACGTAACCGTGGAAGAGGGCAAGACGGTCTCCATCGGCGCTGCCACCAACTCCAGCGCCGCCATCAGCTATACCTCGGCCGATCCTTCCGTGGCCACGGTCTCTTCCGCCGGCGCCGTTACGGGCGTGAAAGCCGGCAGCACCACCATCGCCCTCAAGGTGGAGGCCGTGGAAGACAAGTTCACCGCCGCCGAAGCCACCGTCAACGTGACGGTGACGGCCGTCGAGACCCCGCCGGACAATAATCCCAAGCCCGGCCTCTACACCTTTGTGGCTTCTCCGCTGAAAGAAAAATGGAATGCCGGAGACCAGATTTACGTCCAGGGCAGCTATGGCCCTGCCGCCCAGGTGATTACCCTCACCGCCAGCCAAATCTCGGCCGACGGCACAACCGCCAGCGTAGAGCTCTCCGGAGACCTCTTCAAGTTTTTTGCCGACCCCGACCCGCTGTATGCCGCCTGGCCGGCAGAGTCGGTGGAGAAGGACGACGGACTGGTGAACAAAGTCCTTACATTCTCCGTCTATGACAACCTGATCACCCAGGCCTATCTGGATGGTACCGAATTCAAATTCAAGGATATATCGGCCTTGATCTCCTTCACGGTATCCGGTGGCTACGACCGCGTCATCATTGCCGGCGAGCAGCGTCCGGGACTCCGTTACAGCGGAAACTACAAGAACGAGTGTTCCAGTGAAAAAGCCACTCCTGCCAAGCCCAAGGATGACGGATATCCCTTCCGGGAAGAGCCGATGAATGACGGTGGGCTCAATACCATCTATTTCCCCGGAGGCATGCGGTTTACAGGCGGCTTTACGCTCTATTTTGCCTCGGGCGACAACTGGACGGCTTCCTATACCTACACGGAAGATATCAACCTGAAGGGCGGCAATGCGCTGGAACTGGGCGACATCACGTCCCAGCTGCAACCTTATTCCGGCGGCAAGCCCCATATGCCGGAAATCGTAAATGTGACCAAGTACACGGTGAATATCAACGAATTCTCCGGCCTTTGCCTGAGTGCCGACAAGTCTTTCCTCTGGGCCATAGACGACAATGGAAAACTTGGACGGATCGATATAAGCGACAACGTGGGTACGGTGCTGGAGACCTGGAGCCTGGGAGGAGATCCGGAAGGCGTCAGCATCCATCCCGAGACCGGAAACCTGATCGTCGGAAATGAAGAACCGGTTTCCGTGGGTATCGTGAAGGCTCCGGTCAATAAAGGTGACAAGCAGACCATCATCTTCAAGATCAAGGAAGCAAAGGGATATGGAAACTCCGGCATGGAAGGCATCACCTACTATAAGAAGGATGGAGACCGGGATTTGATCTATTGCGGCACCCAGACCGATGCCAATCTGTTCCTTTGCGACCTGAATGCGGAAGTGGACAGCGACAAGTACACGACGCTGGTGACCGAGCCGGTCTCCCTCCGCCAGCGCTTCCCCGGCGTCCTTGAGATTGCCGGTCTGTCCTACGACCCTCTCACCGACTGGCTGTGGATGGTCGACTCCGAGGCCCATAAGATCTTTGTGTTCAGCGGGGATGCCACCAAATTGCTCTGCACCTATCCGCTCAAGTCGAAATCCAACGAAGAAGGCATCGTCATCGACCGCTCCCGCAACTGTGTCTGGATCGCCGATGACTACGGCTCTCCCTCCTACCTTTACAAGTATGAGTTCAGCGGTCTGGACGATTTTATCAAGTAGCTTATGAAAAGAGCTGGGTTATTGGCCGCTTCGGCGGCCCTGCTGGCCCTTGCCGCCTGCAAGGAGAAGGAGGAAGAAGCTAAGTTGCAGTATTATGCGACGGCGCATACCTATGATATCGTTAAGGTGACCGAACCCGCCCAGGACAACGAAATCCGGAACATCATTTTCATGATTGGCGACGGCATGGGCCTGGAGCAGGTGAGCTGTGCCTGGGTGGTGAACCGGGGCAAGCTCAACCTGGACAACATGACGTCCGTGGGCCTTTCCCGCACCTACTGCACCAATCACCTCATCACGGATTCCGGCGCCGGCGGAACGGCCCTCTCGTCCGGCATGAAAACCGGCTACAGCCACGTGGGAACGGCGCCCGACAGCACCGACATCCCCTCCATCCTGGTCAAGGCGCAGCAGCTGGGAAAGCGTACCGGCGTAGCCGTCACCTGCCATTTTGCCGATGCAACGCCCTGCGACTTCTGCTGCCACAACGAGTATCGTTACAACCAGGAGGACCTGATTGCGGACTATGTGGACTGCGGGGTGGATTATCTCTCCGGCGGCGGCCTGGACTGGTTTACGGTGAACCGCACCGACGGCCGGGACATCACGAAGGAGATGGCCGCGGCGGGCTACAACGTTGCCCTGACGGAGGATGAACTGATGAAGGCGGAACTGCCCGTCATCGGCCTGCTGGCTCCCGACAACCTTCCCGTGGCCGGGGAGCGCGGAGATCTTTTCCGCCACAGCGTCAAGCGCGGGCTGGACCTCCTGTCGGCAGGGGAGAACGGCTTTGTGATGATGATTGAAGGCTCCTGCATCGACGACTGGCTGCACGGAAACGACATTGGCAAGGCCATGGAGGAGCTCCTGGACTTTGACCGGACCCTGGGCGATGTGCTCCAGTGGGCGGAGGCCGACGGACACACCCTGGTGGTGGTCACCGCCGACCATGCCACGGGCTGCCTCACCCTGCAGGACGGAGACCTGGAGAAAGGGGAGATAGGCGTTTTTTTCGCCAGCGAAAGCCACAATGGCATTGCCGTCCCGTTCTATGCCTGGGGTCCTCATTCCCAGGAGTTTACCGGCATCCGCGAGAATGACGCGTGGGGCCGTCTGGTGGCCTCGTTCGTGAAATAAATGTCATTCTGAACGAAGTGAAGAATCTATCTGCTCGGAAGAATAATTAATCGATATGGAGAAGAAACAACACAATTGGCTGCTGTATGCCCTGGTGACCATGATTACCTGGGGCATCTGGATGACCTTTTCTGACCCTACTCTCGGGAACCTGTACCTGGGGATTCCCGCCGACTTTCCCTCGGAGATGGTCTACGTGGTCTGGGCCCTCTCGATGATTCCCTGCGCCCTTTTCGCGCTGTTCAAGATTAACTGGAAACTGGATGTGCGGCCCAAGTCGGCGGCGCTCAGCATGGGCGTGGGCCTTCTGGGTGCCGGCGGCCAGCTGGTGCTGTTCCTGGCGCTCAAGTATGCCCCTTCGTACCTGGTGATGCCCATGATTTCCGTCGCGCCCATCGTCACGGTGCTCCTGTCGGCCACCTTCCTCAAAGAGAAGGTTTCCAGGCTGGGCATCCTGGGCATTGTGCTGGCGTTTGTTGCCATCATCTGCTTCGCCATCCCTTCCGATACGGACGGAACGGTCACCAGCTGGATCTGGATCCTCCTGGCGGCCGTCGTCTTCATCTGCTGGGGCATCCAGGCCTTTGTGATGAAGCTGGCGAACAACCATACGCCGGATGCGGAGAGCGTATTTGTGTATATGGCCATCGCGGCGGTGGTGCTCATCCCGGTGGCATTCCTTCTCAAATCGCCCTCCGAGCTGGCCGCTTATGGCTGGGGAGCGCCCACCAAAGTGTTTTTCGTCCAGATACTTAACGCCATCGGCGCCCTGACGCTGGTCTATGCCAACCGTTACGGAAAGGCTATGGTGATTGCGCCGCTGGCCGATGCCTGTTCGCCGGTCATCTGCTGCCTGCTGTCCATCGTCCTCCTGCTGGTGGCCGGCCTCAACGCCATCCCCACCATCTGGCAGATCCTGGGCATGGTGGCGGCCATCAGCTGCGTGTTCATCTTCAGCCGCGAGTAAGATGAAACGACGCTGGTTCACATACGTGCTGGCGGCCTTGCTGGCCCTGGGTTCCTGTGCCTGCGAACACAAGGAAAAGCCGGTGGGGCCGGAGAATCCCGAGGAGCAGCAGGACCCGTCGGAGAAGCCGGAAGAACCGGTGAATCCTTCGGAGGAGAAGGAGGGGACCCTTGTCCCTCTTTCGGCGGAACTGACCCATGTGCAGCCCATGACGGGCATTGTGCTCTGGACCACCAGCAGTTCCCGCAACAAGAGCTATGTGCAGCTGGAGTTCTCCTATATGCTGTACAGCGATGTCTGCAAGGAGAAAGATGTCTTTGACTGGTCGCCCATGGACCGCCTGCTGGAAGAGGTGGCTTCGCGCGGCCACCAGGCGGTGGTGCGTTTCCGCTATACTTATCCGGGGTACGATCCGGGCGCCGTTCCGGAATACATCAAGCAGTGGCCGGGCTACGAGGCCACGCATGCCAAGAGCGAAGGGCGCATGACGGAGTTTCCGGACTGGCGCTGCGAAGAGCTGCAGCGCTTCCACATGGAATTCCACCGCCGTTTTGCCGAGCGCTACGACAAAGATCCCCGTCTGGCGTTCGTGGAAACCGGTTTCGGCCTCTGGGCCGAGTACCATATCTATGACGGACCCTGCATCATTGGGAAGACTTTCCCGTCGCATGACTTCCAGGCCGAATTCCTGCCCAAGATGGACGAATGGTTCCTGGAGACGCCCTGGCTGTTCTCCATCGACGCGTCGGACAGCAGGTATGCGCCTTTCCGCAAGCGGAAGGAGCTGCTGGAGCTCAACTTCGGCAATTTTGACGATTCGTTCATGTGCGAAGACTGGGACGGCTACAACTGGAGCGGCTGGAAGTTCTTTGGCGAGGACCGCTACAAGAAGGCCCCTGCGGGCGGCGAGTTCAGCTACTACTCCAATTACGACCAGAAGCATGTGCTGGACGAGGCCGGCATGTACGGCCGCGTATTCGAGGATGTGGTGGCCAAGGTGCACATGACCTTCATCATCGGCAACGACCAGCCGGGCAAGCAGACCCCCGAGCGCATTACCCAGGCGGCCATGTCCATGGGCTATCGCTTCGAAATCAGGGACTTCCGCATCAAGGAAGGGGAGTGGGCACAGGTGCTGGTGGCCAATGTGGGCGTGGCTCCCATCTACCGCAGCGCTTTTGTTGCCGTGGAGGGCGTCCGGGGCGACTACGACCTCAGCCGGCTCATGCCGGGCGATGAGGTGACCGTCCGGATTCCCTGCCAGGCTTCTTCCGCCTCCGTTCCGGCCATCCAGTGCGACCATCTGGTCCCCGGCCAGGAGATTCAGTACCAGGCCCATATCCAATAGGACAGGGCACAAAAGAATTCTTCGCTTCATTCAGAATGTCCTTCTGAGCGAAGCGAAGAATCTTTTTACGGCGGGCCTGTGAGGCCGATGCTCTTACTGGAGCATGTTCGCCTTGAACTTGTCGATATCGGCCTGGGAGATGCCAATCTCCAGGAGGTAAGCGTTGACCCCGTCCTGGAAGGAGCCTTCGCCGGCATAGCCCCAGATGACATTGGCGGCACCCTTGTAGTCTACGGTGCGGAGCATTTTGGTCTTTTCGCCGTCGGAGGTGGCATAGCCGTGGGGGGCGAACTGGGTGAGTTCGTATTCCTGGGAGATGTCTCCTTCCGGAACGCCCAGGATGCCCAGGGTGAGCATGGCTACGGTGCCGGTACGGTCACGGCCCAGGGAGCAGTGGAAATAGACAGGCCTGTTGTTGTCTACGCAGTCAAAGATGAATTGCATGCACTGGCGGGTCTTTTCCTTGTCGTCCTTCAGCATCTGGGAATAGCCTTCCTCAATGACGGGGGCGCAGAACACGTAGTCGTCGACAATGCCTTTGAGCGTGCTTTCGGAGTCTACGTCCTTGTGGCCGCGGAGGTCCAGTTCGGCCTTGAGGCCTTCCACTTTGATGAAGTTCTTGCCGGTCTTGGTGAGGCCGTCGAAACGGCCGCCGCGATACACCATGCGGTATTTCACCGTCTTGCCGTCGGTGGTTTCCCAGCCGCCCAGGTCGCGGCCGTTGCGGGCGTTCTTGAAGTATACCTGATGCAGTTTGCCATAGGTGTCGAATTCGCCTTCGGCAAGTACCTGGCTGCCGGCAACCGCCTTATAAGTATAATGGGTGTTGGGCAGCAGGTTGGTGATGTTGACATAGGGCTTCTCCGCGTTGGTCTGGCTGTAGACCCATTCGCGGGTGGGTTCCTTAACCGTGACGGTTACCGCTTCGGTGGTGGCGCCGACAGGCCACCTGATGGAGTATTCCGACGGACGGTCCGAGTTGCCGGGACAGACGGAAACGCCGTTGGCCTCTGCCCAGGTACGGAGGTCTGAGTAGGAACAGTCATGCGTGGGGTAATGGATTTCGTCCAGGAATTTGGCCACATTGGCATTGGTGGTGAGCACATAGTCTCCATTCTTGAGCTCGGTGGCGGCGTCTGCATAGGGATCCTCCGGCGGTTCGGGCGGGGTCACGGCGGTTACCGTTACGCTGATGGTCTTCTCTGCGGCGGTGAACTTGTCTTCCACGGCGTCCACCTTGAGGGTGATGGTGGTGTTACCGGCTTTGACGCCCGTCACGGAGCCGGCGGCCACGGTGGCCACAGAAGGGTCTGCCGAGGTGTAGCTGATGGCGGCGCTGGAGTTGGTGGAAGCGTTGAGCGAGACGGTCTTGCCTTCTTCCACGGTTACATCACTGGCGGTGATGGTGGCGGTCACAGGGTCTGTTTTCTGGGGCTCCGGTTCCGGCTGCGGGGCAGGCTTGCTGCAGCTGGCCACAAAGACCGGCACAACCAGGAGGGCTGAAAGTAATGAACGGAATCTCATGGTATTGTTGTTTAGTGATGAATACTTGGTTATCCTCGCAAATATAGTGAATATCTATTTCATTTGTACCCATTCGAAAGGAAATTGCGGGCACAAAACGTTTCGTTTGCTTTCGATTTGGGCGTTGGCAGGAAGTCGGCAGACCTGCGCCATGAACACGGCCGGTCTGTGATTTGGCTGGTGCCGGCCTGTGATTCGGACGGCGCAGGCCTGCCGGAATGCCGCAGGCCCGTGCCAGGAATCGGCCGTACAGAACCTCCAGTGGCGCCGGTCTGTGATTCGGAGGGCGCAGGTCTGCTGGAATGCCGCAGGCCCGTGCCAGGAATCGGCCATGCAGAGCTTCCAGTGGCGCCGGTCTGCAAGGTTTCAGCAAGCTCGCGCCAAAAAGTCCGCAGACCTGCGACAAAAAACCAACAGAACTGCGCCACGAAAGCCGGTAGAGGGCATTTCCCCCGCCGCGTTTCCAGAAAAACGGCCACCTGTGCATTCTAGCAGGAAACGTGGCCAGGATTATGGCTGAAATGGCTATTTTCGCTGCCGCGTTTCCGGGAAATCGGCCTTCTGTGCGTTCTGGCAAGAAACGTGGCCAGGATTATGGCTGAAATGGCTATTTTCGCTGCCGCGTTTCCGGGAAATCGGCCTTCTGTGCGTTCTGGCAAGAAACGTGGCCGGCGGCGGGGTGGGGCATCCATTCAGTCAAAGGCGGAAAAGGAGGCCGGCCCAGTCGCTTGACGGCTAACGCGTCCCTTTTAGCCCCGCCTCCGGCGTGTCTAACGGTCCTTGAACGGACGCCGTCATGCTGCATGCGCAGCACCGCTCCTTGCGCCAGGCCCGCGCGCATCCCCTTTTCCGCCTATTCCTTCATGGACGCCCACCCCGCTTCGACAGCCAGTCGCCCCGCTCGATGAATGATTCATGAGAGCCATGTACATAATGCGGGAATATGCACTTGCTGCAGCGCCGTTGTGTTGGGATTCGGTGAGCAAAACTGGCCTCTGGCGCTCACGGAACGTGCTCTGTCTGGGTTCGGTGAGCAAAACTGACCTCTGGCGCTCACAGAACGTGCTCTGTAGGGGTTCGGTGAGCAAAACTGGCCTCTGGTGCTCACAGACTGCGTTTTTCCGGGTTTCGGTGTGAAAAGCGGACTGTGCTATCAGCTCAGCGCTAACAATTTGTAAGAATGATTAGCCGAAAAGTGTTCAGATAAGTGCATTTTCATCTTTATTCCATCCCTTTTCTTTCGATTCTCGGGCTTTCGATTATATTTTTATGAAATACCGAGCCTTCTTGGATGGTCAAATACTTGTATTTCATGGTGTTTCGTTTCTTGACTGCCGAAGAATTACTATCAAATTTTCACAAAAAAACCTTTGATATATAATTCCTGTTTTGTAACTTTCGCCTTGTTAACCGCAAATTCAAACACACAAAACACAATAACGCTTATGAAAAAAGTTTATGAAAAACCCAGTTGTGAACAGCTGGAGTTCTCCGTGGAAGGAGTTTTCTGTACTAGCGGAGAGAAGACGTATGTAGTTTCTGGTTACTCGTGGGATGACGATGATGAATAAAAAGGAGGGACCAGTTATGAAAAAGTTATTATTTGCGATTGCTTTCGGAGCAATACTCGTTGTCGCTTGTAATAAGGAACAGGAGATTTCCGAACAACGGATTACCTCCCAAACTGCTATAATTCGTGCTGCTGGGGAAGAATACAGTGACGTGGATCTTAACGGTGTCACAAAGGGAACACTGGACGCATCTGGTAATTTTATCTGGGCCCTAGGGGACAAACTTGGTGTCAGACTCTATAAAGGCTCAGCCATTACTGGGCATGATGACGGTAGTGGATATGATGCATGGGATGCAACTTTCTCCCTTAAAGACGAGGATGCAGATAAAGCTCAGGGCGAATTCACATGTCCTACTAACGTCGATGAGTGGCTTAAGGCATATGCCGCGTGGTATCCGAGATTTGACGAAACGGACAAGACCAATATCGGAGGAGACGCTAAGTTGTATTTCTATCTTAAGAGTTGGTATGATGGCTATACATCTGGCAAAAGCCTAATGCCAATGATGGCCGATATGAGTAGTTGGAGCATTACTAATACCAAGATTTCACTTAAGCACGTCGGTGCTGGTATCCGCGTTACCCTCAAAGACGTTCCTGCCGAGGCTAATCAGGCCTCGTTAACGGTTGCCGGAAAGAACATTGCCGGATGGTTCACAGTTGATGATCCCACCACTGCCGGTACTGCGTCCTTGGTTGCTTCTGACGGAACCGATAATAATACCATCTATCTTAAGTTTGATACTGCCTCTGACAAGCGTGATATTACTTTCATTTTCCCGCTTCCTACGGTTGATCTCAGTGGCGGAATTTCCCTGAAGCTTTATTATAACAACGGCACCGACGAACACGCAGAATTCTGGAGCCGTACTGCAAGTAACCTGCCTGCCCTTAAACGCGGCGAACTTCTTGATATGCCGGAGCTTACCGTTCCTGTAACTCCAGAAGAGTCGAAGGCCCCTATCTGGATTGACGGTAAAACCAAGGATTGGACCAATGTATCTCATACAACCACTACGTCAAGCAACCGGATACTTGAATGGAAGTACACACAGGATGACAACAACCTATATTTCTTGTACAAGATAGATGCTAGTAAAATTGACGCGAGTAGTAGTGGCAGTTATAAATGGGGTAGTTATATCTATATTGGTTTTGATACGGATAATGATGCTACTAAGGGACAAGATGGTAGTGGCGGATTAGGTGGCGGTATGGAGTATCGGGTGGTAGTCTTCCCTTGGATAGGTACTACTGCGACTGGACTGGAATGCTTTGTTGGAGTAGATGAGGATGGTCATATAGATGATTTGTTAAATAATTCTACTTCAAGTGAAAAGGCAAAGGTTGGCAGTAAGATTGATGGAAGTTACAGCTATGTCGAAGTCCGCATTCCTCGCTCAGCGATCGGTAATCCTACCGGTCCTATTACGGTAAAGCACGCTATGAACTATTATCCGACGGATGCCAAACAGATTTTGCCCGAGTTGGTTACTATTGACGCTTCTGATCAGACAGTGGATGTGGGCAAGAGTGTTCAAATCGGTGCTAAAGCCAATTCCCCCCAGGCCATAACGTATGTTTCGAATGATGAAAATATCGCTACAGTTGACGCTAATGGCGTGATTACCGGTGTTGCCGAAGGCTCTACTACCATAACGCTCAGCGTCGATGCCGTTGCTGGTGAGTATTCTGCTGCGACCAAGACCATTAATGTTACTGTGGCTGCTGCATTCACTCCTGCAATTGTTGTGGATGGGGATTTGTCCGACTGGGCTGGTGTTGCGGCTTATCCAAGTACAGGGTCCTCTAGAATTAGAGAATGGAAGTTCAAGTCAGATGAACGTTTCGTGTATTTTTATTTCTCTTTGAGAAAGAATCGCTCTTATGCAGGTAAACATCTTGTCATTGGATTTAACACAGACAATAATGAGAGCACAGGGTTCAACTACGATACTAATAAAATTTTAGGCATTGAGACGCAAGTGTCTCTCGATCCTTTTAAAAATGCTTCTGATGCTGAGCCGGATTGTTATAATGGATACGTTACCGATAGTGAAATTAAGATTGATGGTCAATCAAGTTTAATTAAAGGAGCAGTTTATGTGTATGGCTACGATGCTGGTGAATCATTAAGTTCAGATAATTCAAGCACATATATTGAATTAAGCATTCCAAGGGAGAAGCTTAACCTTGCTGCATCTGGTTCAATCACAGTTGGCTGTAGCTTTGATTATTATGTGACCGGCACTCAAAGTATTACTTTGTAATTATTTGATATTAAGTTCTTTTTCGCCACTCCGTGACAGCGGGGTGGCGATTTTTTGTTCGCCCAGCACGACGTCCGTACTCTAACGGCTCACGTACAGTGTAAGCATTCGAAGAAGTACGACTGTTAGTTTGTGTTAGTGGGATGTAACTTTGCCCCCACTAACACAACTATTATATGCTTACACGTGAACAAATCGAAGAAATCCAGGTAGGGAGCCGCCAGAAAGGCGTTTCCATCAGACGGTTATTGGAAGAGAAAGGCATCCCCGCCTATCAGTACTTCTGGTGGAAGCGGAAGTACAGCAAACAGGAGGTTGCCGAGGGGTTTCTCCCTGTGGCAGGAGCGATGCCGCCGGCTGTAATGAGTGGAATGATGACCGCCAGAGTATCGGACGGCAAGCATAATAACAAAGGGACTGCCTCGTCGTGAAGCAGTCCCTTTGTGCAAATGCGCCGGCTCTGTTCATGCCGGTAATGTCTTCTACTGAAGCATATTCTGTTTGAACTGGTCAATGTCGGCCTGAGTGATGCCAATCTCCAGCAAGTAAGCGTTCACGCCGTCCTGGAAGGAGCCGCTGCCGGCATATCCCCAGATAACATTGGCGGCGCCCTTGTAATCGACTGTGCGGGTCATCTTGGTGCTTTCTCCGGTAGAAGTGGCATAGCCTTGCGGCGCGAACTGGGTGAGTTCGTACTCCTGGGAGATATCGCCTTCCGGAACGCCCAGGATGCCCAGCGTGAGCATGGCCACGGTACCGGTACGATCACGGCCCAGCGAGCAGTGGAAATACACGGGCTTGTCCTCGGCCACACAGTCCATGATGAACTGGATGCACTGACGGGTTTTTTCCTTATCATGCTGAAGCATCTGCGAATAACCCTCTTCGATGACGGGAGCGCAGAACCTATACTCGCCTTCGGGCCAGATGTTCTTGGTCTTGAACGTGCTCTCATGAAGAACGTCGTTCTGGCCGCGGAGGTCCAGCTGGGCCTTGATGCCTTCCGTCTTGAGGATTGCAACGCCTTCACTGTCCAGATAAGAAGGCTCCAGGCGGCCGCCTCGGTATACCTTGCGGTATTTCACGGTCTTGCCGTCGGTAGTCGACCAGCCGCCCAGGTCGCGGCAGTTGCGGATAGCGGAACGGATAAGCAGCTGGTGCTCCTTGCCTACGGTATCGAATGAGCCCTGCGTGAGCGTATTGCCGTCGGCCGTTACCGTATAGGTGTAATGGGTGTTGGGCAGCAGGTTGGAGATGTTCACATAGCCGTTCTCCACGCTGGTGGTATAGATCCAGTTGCGTGTGGGCTCCGAAACGGTGATGGTCGCATTGCTGGTGGAGGTATAAGGCGTCCAGCGGATGGAGTATTCCTGCGGCCGGTCGGAGTCGCCGGGGCACACCGCCACGTTGTTTGCTTCGGCCCAGGTAAGCAGGCTGGTATAGCTGTAATCGTGCGTGGGATACGATACGTCCGTAAGGAACTTGTTCACGTTGGCATTGGTGGCCAAGACCTCATCTCCGTCCTTTATCTCCGGTGCGGCAAACTCGTAGATGGGATCGTTCGCGGGATCTGTTCCGCCACCGGTCTGTACATTGAGCAGATGTCCGTAGCCACCGGAGGCATTAGGAATATTGGAAAACTCATCCCAGCCATTCCAGTAGAAACGGAGACCGGTCTGGAATCCATCTCCCATGGGCATAGGAACCGAACTTGTCTTGGCGGCTGTGTTGAATTTGGTACGATCCAGAGAGAACTCATACTCTATCCCGGAACCGGCGCCGGCAGTCATGCTACTGCCAAGGGAACTCCAGCCACCGTTGATTCTCTGTTTTAGATCACCGTTGAAGTTCTTGAAGGCGCCGCTGGTCATGATACTGCCCTCAATGATGAAATCATACGCATCCAGGAAATATTGGTCATAACCGGATGTCAACTCACCGTCCGTGTTGAGGCAAATCCGCATATTCATCGAAGCGGTAGCGGCATTCTTGGCCTCCTCCAATGCCTCCTGATTGAACTTGACGTAATAGTTCACCGTCTCGGCGGTGGCATAAACGCGCATTTCCTTTACGCCCCCCCAGAGAGAGCCGGGGTTGTTGACTACCTTGTAGAAGGTGCCGGCCTGTAGGCTGGACCAGTCGGAGAAGTCGCCGTCAATGTCGATGGTATTGTTCGTAGCCTCAATAACCGTGACGTTGATGGTCTTGCTGGCTGCGGTGTATTTGCCTTCCACGGCAGGGACGCTGAGGGTGATGGTGGTGGTTCCGACTGAGACGCCGGTAACGGCGCCAGTACTGGAAACCGTGGCGATGCCTGGATTGGCAGAGGCATATTCAATGGCGGCGGTGGAGTTCGTGGAGGCGATGATGCTGGCGGTCTTACCCGCTTTCACAACAACATCCCCGGCATTGATGAACGCCTGTAGCGTTCCCATGTCGAGCGCGATAGGCTGGACTTTGTTCAGATAGGTAGGCTGATTTGCAGAACTCGCCACGAATTCTCTCAAAACGACATCGCTTTCCGCATCGGAAATGGTTATATGCGGCTGGAATTGACCCCAATAACGGCAAGAGACGTAGAACACGGCTTGTCCATTGGTAACACTATTGATATAGGTAAGCGTGCTGTTTGCAGAACCAGGAGTGGCATAATCATAATTAACGTAAATCTCTCCCGCATGAATGGGCCAGCTTCCGGACAATGCGTGAGTTGTCTGGTTATAGACCACGAATTTCACCTTATTGACGCTGGAAGCCAAATTCTTGAGGGTGAATTTGTAAGTGCAAGCCAGGTTCTTGAACGAGAACGCGCCTTCCGTGGTCAAGAGGTCGTACATGGGAATATTTGCGGAGAAACCGGTCTTCGTGAAATCTACTTCCGGCTGGACATAGAAAGTGGGATTGGCTCCATCCGTGTAGGTATGGTTCTCCGATGCGGGATAGAGGGCCCAGATTTTCGCGTCTTCGGTTGTGCCATCCTTGGCGCCGATAGTATAGCCAGCATCAATAGTGCCGGTGAAGGTGGCGGTTGCACCGGCAGCATCGGTGGTAAGGGTGAAGAACTTGTTGGTCGTACCATCATTGAACAGGACAGAAATCTGGTCGCCGGCAGTCCAGGAGAATTTGCCGGTGGCATCATAGTCCGTCTTGGTTTCAGCGTCGGAAGAAATGGTGGCCTTGACGGAATAGACATACTGGTCTTTTTCAACGACGGGCTCCGTTTCAACGAGTTCCTTTTCGCAAGCTGTGATGGCCGCTGCGGCCATAAGCAGCCAAGAGAGGTGAAGAATCTGTTTCATGGTGTAATCCTAGTTGAAAAAATCGTCAAAATCTTCTTCACCCAACATGGTGACGTTTTCTCCCGTGCTCGTTCTTGTTTCGGACGACGTGAGGAGGTTCTGCTCGATGCGGACCAGCAGGAGACTGGCCTGCGGCGCCTCGTAAACAGGTGCTGATGATTTAACAGTTTTCATATGGCTATTGTCAAATGTATTTCACGCACTCATACAAAGTTAAGTAAAAAAATCTACCGCTGCTTAACAATTGTCCGTTTTTTAGCTCCTGAACTAAGTCGCCCCCCCGGGGAAAAGAGAAAGCAAACCGCTCCGCCGGTCATCATTATGGAAGTGCCGCAACGGCTTTGCTCATATTCAACTATCTTTCAATCAGTAGTTGAATGAAACAATAAAACGCAGTCAGTCGGCTGCGTTTTATTCATTTAGAGTAAACCGGTATAATGATCCCTTGGATTATTATTCGCAAAAACGTACATTTGTCTTTTGACGAAGCCAATTCTGATAAAGATTGTTCTTTACAGAATCAAAGACTCATATTCAATATAGCATTACTAGATGAGACGATTATTACTTTCCTTCCTGCTCCTGCTTTTTTGTTACTGCCTTCCTGCGTCCCCTGTAGGAGCAGAACGGGCGCGAAGCGTCGCCAAGACCTTCCTGGGTGTCCGGCCGACCGGGAGCAACAACCGCGCCCTCTCCATGAAGGTACGAGGGACCAATATAGATGCTCCTGCCTATTATGTCTTCAATCTGGAGGGGGGAGGTTTCGTCATCGTGTCCGGGGACGACGCAGTAACCCCAATCCTAGGCTATTCCAGGACAGGATGTTTTGAAACGGAGGATATGCCGGATAATCTGGCGAGTTGGATGGAGGGGCTTGAGAAATCCATTCTTGAGGCCAGTTCTTCCGGAACCCCGCCCAGCGAGAAGACTCTCAGGCAATGGAAAAAGTTGGAATCGGGCTGGTTTGTCCCTTCCTTGGCCGGTGAAAAGGTACTGGAAACAGCATTATGGAACCAGCGCGATCCATTCAACCGTTATTGCCCCGTTATAGATGGGCGGCGAACCCCATCAGGATGTGTGGCTACTGCAGGAGCCATCATTATGCGTTATCATCAATATCCTGAAAAGGGCGTGGGGACTCTCGATGGTTATGATTATACCACGCTCATCAATGATACCAAACGTAGCTTTCATGTTAACGGGCATAACTTGGGGCATAAGTACGTTTGGGAAAAGATGCCCCTAACCTATGAGTCCGAATCCTTTACGCTGGAGGATGCTAGGCAGGTAGCACAACTCATGTGGGATATAGGGGTGATGTCTCATATGAAATATTCTCCAAATGAATCTTCAGCGAATCCTGAGCTCATGATAAAAGGATTCGTCGATTCGATGGGCTATGATACCTCGATATTACTCGAGAATAGGTACAATCATTCCTATCAAGAATGGATAAGCCTGTTAATTGATGAGATTGATAACAATCGCCCCGTTTTATTCAGCGGCCACAACCCTCTTAATGATTCAAGTCATGCCTTTGTCTGTGATGGATATGACAAGGACGGTCTCTTGCATATTAATTGGGGTTGGGGTGGCCGTTCGAATGGCTTTTTCTTATTGGACGAGAAAGATTATTCGGATTTTCAATTGGCATGGGTTGGTATCAAGCCGAATCCTGGGGGCTCCGTTTCACAGAAAGTATTTTTTTCTCACGGGATAACTGCTGACGCCGGGCATCCGGCATATCATGATTTCGGTCCTGGTACCAAACTATCTATCAGTACAGGCGTTTCTTATAGATACCCCTTTGGTGATTCTAACACGAATACGGGCGACATTTCGTTTTCCGGCTACATCGCTATCGGCAAGTACAGTTCTGATGGGCAATTACTAAAGGTCGTTTCCGATGCCAAAGACCTTGTCCTCATTGACAGCCGTCCAACCTTTGTCAGCTTCCAAGTATTGATACAGGAGGATTATTTACCGGGTGAGTACCTTGTTCCTTGCATTTCTACCGACGGGATTAGTTGGTCCGCTCCAGATGATAGATACTCTGATATTAGTAGGTCCGCTCCAGATAGATACTATGGTGATATTAGTTTGTATTATGTCAAGCGACTTGTCATCTGCGATTTGGCTGCTCTATTGAAAAACACGTCGTTCACCTATTCACGTTCCAAACAACAAATACGTGTAGCAACTCCGGTACAAGCGGTTTTTGCGTTTCGTTCCTCTTCCTCGCTAAGTGGCTGGTCTGAGACAACAATAAGTGATAATTATTTGATTGACACCAGTCAGTTGGGTGAGCACGAAATCTGTGCATTGGGCATTAACTATCCTGGAATGAATTATATTTTGATGTTTAGTCTTTAGGAAGGATGAGGAAAAGGCGTCAAGTATTACTTTTATTATTTGGGTTAGGATTGCAGATTCTTTCCTGCGTCAAGGAGCCCATCCTTACGGTTTCGGTAGACCGCGACATGTTCGGCTTTGCGGGCGGTTCCGGAAAGCTGACCCTGTCGGCCAATAACGAATGGTACATAAGCAGTTCAGAGCCTTGGCTTACGATGGCGGATAAGCAAGGCGCTGCCGCTGAGAACGCGACCACACGCTTCACCGTGGCCGCCAACGACACGCCCGAGCAGCGCACGGCTACCATCACCGTTACCAGTGCGACACTGACTCAGGTCATCACAATCACCCAGGAGCAACATGACAGGATTTCCGTGGAGGGACCGCAAACCGTAGGACCTCAGGAGAATACGATTGTCTTCTCCGTTTCGACGAACACAACCTATGCGATTGATATCGCTGAAGGTTCATCATGGATTACCCATGTAGATTCAAAGGCTTTGGACCAGCATTATGAGAGCTTTTCCATCACGGCCAACGACTCGTATGGAGACCGGAGCGGCAGAATCGTGTTCAGGACGCCCGGAGGCGAGGTCGCAGTGGCGGAGTTTCTACAGTCTCAAAACGATGCGGCGTTCCTGGAAGGCCAGGCGGATTACACTTTCGATTACCATGCTGGCAACCTGACCATTTCCGCCAAATCCAATGTAGGGTGCAGCGCGCACATTATTCAGGGCGGAGAATGGATTCATGCCCTGGATACAAAGGCCCTCATTGACTATGCGTTTTCTTTTTCCCTGGACGAGAATCCCACCTTCGAGGACCGTACGGGTATCATCCGGCTGGAAACAACTGGCGGGGATGCGGTCGATGAGGTGACCGTGCTCCAGACAAAGAATACAGAGCCCTATCTGACAGTTCAGACAGACGAAATCCAGATGGAGCCCCAGGAAGGGGTGATCGATATCGCAATATCCAGCAATGCCGGAATCAAACTGCTGCCCCCGGATGTAGATTGGCTCGAGGCCTCATTAGAGGAGGCTTACCCCTCGACCATGACGACGGAGGAGACTGTCCTGCATATTGAAGTCAAGGAAAACCTCGGATATCAGCCCAGGCAGACAACGCTCGTCCTTCAAACGCTTGAAGGTGGCCTGAAGACCCATGTTCACGTGAAACAGGACAACTACGAAGGTCTGCTCCATTTCTGTTATTGGCACTATAGCATCTCCGCTATTGCTCCGTTAATCGGTTCTTCAGACGATGTGTTCGGAATCATCGATTGGGGGGATTCGAATGTGGAGCGTTATTCCCCTGGCCTAAAGCATTCCTACACGCCCAACGGTGATACCCCTTTTAGGGTCGTTATCCGAGTCACAGACGCTGACGAGGTGACCTTCCCGTCGATAGGTGGTATCTCAGAATTAGACTTCTGGGAATTATAAACCTTAGTTTGATGAGAAGAGGGGGAGCAAGCCTCATCATTGTAGCTTACCCTCCGCATCCCATGGATACGGAACGAATGCAGTTCGAAGAGGTCCAGCTCCAGCAGCGCATCCAGGGGATACAGCTCCGACAGGTGCCTATCCGTGAGTCCCCCGTCCGTCTCCGGCAGGACGGCCCGGGCGATTGCCCCGGCAGGGAGTCCCCTGCCGCAGTTCCGGAACGAGAGCACCTTCTCGTTGGCGCCGAAGGAGAACTCTCCCTTGGCGATGTCCGGGTACAGGTCCAGTTCCAGGACCGTCGCCGCCAGTAGCTCCCAGAAGATCTGTTTTTGGTTATTCAAGTATTCATTGATTTGCATATTATTACTATACTAAATAGTTAAATTATTATAAATCAATGAAATGCGCATTTCCGGGCACAAAGATAGCGGACTCTTTCGAGACCGCCAAAGGAATAATGTTAAAAGATGTTAAAGGATGAGAAAAGTGCGGTTTACATCGCCTCTAGGCCTTGCAGGAGATTCCTCAACGCCTAGCTTTCATCGGCCACATAGGGCTTTCTGGAGAGAACCATCCTGGGCTGCAGCAATAATGAAGCTGAATCGAACGGACAACAACTACCCACCCCCTTGCTAATCTGCCGCAAAATGGCCATCTTTGCCCCATAACAACACATCCATGGCAGACAATTACATCGAAAAGCGGGAAGCGGAGCTGCGGGAGCGGCGGCCCAAAGTCAAAAGGGTGAACAAGTCCATCGACACGCTGCTGCGGAGCAGCCGCAGCTACAGGGGGTACGGGCCGGCGCCGGTGACGGAGGAGCAGCTGCGGGCCATCGTGGGGGTGTACCGCTATGTTCCCTCCGGTATGAATGCGCAGCCGCTGCGCTTCCGCCTGGTGACGGGCGCCGCCGCAGAGAAGGTGCATCCGCTGGTGAAACTGGGGGCGGCGCTGCCTCAGGAGCATCTGCCGCATCCTGGAGAGGAGCCTCGGGCGTACATCGTCATCTGCGCGGCCGCTCCGGAAAACCGGGTGGTGGACATGGACCTCGGGATTGCCGGACAGAGCATGCTCCTCAAGGCGGCCGACATGGGCCTCAGCGGCATCTTCATCCTCAACTTCAAGCCGGAAGCCCTGCAGGAGGCCCTGGACCTGCCCCTGCGGCCGCTGGCGGTGATAGGCCTCGGAAAAGGCATCGAGCATATTTTTATTGTGGACAAGAAAGACAGCCTCTCCTACTACCGGCAGGACGGCAACCATTATGTCCCCAAGCTTTCCCTGGAGGAGGTCCTCATCTGAGGCCACCGCTTGCGATTTTCAGATTATCGTCGTATCTTAGCCCTGTCAAACACAGCGGAATATGATAGCCTTACCTCCTGTCGACCCTGCCGATTTCATCATGAAGGCCGGCGACGCAATGAAGAAGTGTATCAACAAGTATTTCTCGGAGATTTCCCTGGAAGAGGCGGCCCGTTCAGAGACCCTGGATCCCAAGTACGCCCCCGAGCTTCTGGAGAAGCTCCAGATAGAATACTACAAGGAACTGGAAAACATCTGGGCCACCATCCCCACCTATTACCATTCCAGTTTTGAGGGCAAGTACAAGATGCCCGCCCTGCAAGAGGCCGGAGACCTGGAAGCCCTGAAGAAAGCCTATCAGGCAGCCGTCAAACGCAGTTTCTGGGAAAAGATAGGGAACAGCAACTATAAGGATGTCTTGGCCTACAAGTCCCTTCTCAAGCAGTACGCAGAGAATCTCCTTGTGGCCATGCACGGCAACTTTGTAGATGCCGTCGCCAACATCCGGTATTAGTTTTCTTCCGCCGCCTTCCGTACGGTCTTGGGAACCCGCTTGGAGAAGCCGATGGCGCCGGTGGGGCACACCAGGCTGCACAGGTGGCAGCCCACGCATTTGGCTCCGTTGAGGCGGGGCTTGCGGTCTTCCCCGAAGGAAAGGGCCTGGTGCCCGCCGTCGCTGCAGGAGACATAGCAGCGTCCGCAGCCAATACACTGCGAGCGGTCCACCACAGGATACACAATGGTGGTGCGGTCCGCGCTTTCCGGCGTGGCGAATTTGGGCAGTTCTTCTCCCACCAGCTCCGACAGCGACTGCACGCCGCGCTCCCGCATATAGTTCTGCAGGCCCCATTTGAGGTCGTCCACAATGCGCTGGCCAAATTCCATGATGGCCGTACACACCTGCACGTTCTGGCAGCCCAGCTGGATGAATTCCAGGGCATCGTGCCAGAGCGTAATGCCGCCGATACCGGAAATCTGCCGGCCCCGGAGGATGGGATCCATGCCAATCTCGGCAATGAAACGCTGGGCGATGGGCCGCACCGCCCGGCCGGAATAGCCGGAGACCATGCGTTTCCCCGCAATCTCGCTCCGCTCGGTGACGGTGACCGACTTGATGGTGTTGATGGCCGATATGGCATCGGCCCCGGCAAAGTAGGCCGCCGTGGCTACGGGCGTCATGGAAGAGACGTTGGGCGTCATCTTGGCAATCACGGGGATGTGCACCGCGCGTTTCACCAGACCGGTGAGTACCAGCACCTGCTCGGGGTCCTGCCCCACGTCCGACCCCATGCCGGCGTAGCGCATCTGCGGGCAGGAGAAGTTGAGCTCCACGGCATCCAGCCCGGCCTCTTCCATCATTTGGGCCAGGCGGATCCACTCCTGCTCGTCCTTGCCCATGACGGAGGCGATGACAATCTTGGAAGGATAGTCCCGCTTGAGGCGTTTCATGATGTCTATATCCACTTCCAGCGGATTCTCCGACAACTGCTCCATGTTCCGGAAGCCCACGAAGGCGCGGCTTTCCCGGCGGATGGCGTCGAACCGGGGCGATACTTCCTGGATGTCTTCCATGCAGACCGTCTTGAAATAGACGCCGCCCCAGCCGGCCTCGAAAGCCCGCGCCACCATTTCGTAACTGGTGCACACGGCCGAGGACGCCAGGAAGAACGGATTCTCGCAGTGGATGCCGCAGAAGTCAATCTCCAGGGAGGGCAGCTCTCCCTGGGCAGGGGCCGGAGGAAGGGCAGCCGCCATTTCCCGCAGGCGGAGGGGCTGGTCGTAATGGATGCAGGCTTTTTCCGCCGCTTCCAAGTCCGCCCCTTCAAAGAGCCGGGCGGCGCGGCCGGGATTGGCAAAACGGATGGCCCTTACGGCGGCGGCGGTGTCTCCGCCCTTACCGGCGGCACTGCAAGGAGCGTCCTGGCAGAGCAGGCACCGTTCCGCTTCCTGGTAGATGTTGATTTTTCCCATGGGCGTGTTTCAAGTGTTTACTTACTCATCGTCCTACAAATATACGAATAATCCGTTGGTTTCTATGGGAAGATTGCGTAACTTCGTGGGAATTGATAATTTAACGTATGATAGAACCTGTCTATTCCCCTTCCCCCGAACGGTACAGCCGCATGGAGTACCGCCGCTGCGGCCGTTCCGGCGTCCAGCTTCCCGTCCTGGCCCTGGGCCTGTGGCACAACTTCGGTTCCTACAAGCCCATGCAGGAAATCAAGGCCATGGCCCATTATGCCTTCGACAAGGGCATCTGCCATTTTGACCTGGCCAACAATTACGGGCCGGAATACGGCACGGCGGAAGAGAACTTCGGCCGGCTCATGGAGAGCTCCTTCCGCCCTTACAGGGACGAACTGTTCATCAGCACCAAGGCGGGGTGGGACATGTGGCCCGGCCCGTACGGCAACTGGGGCTCCCGCAAGTACCTCATGGCCAGCCTGGACCAGAGCCTGAGGCGCATGAAGCTGGACTATGTGGACGTATTCTACTCCCACCGTCTGGACCCCCAGACGCCGCTGGAAGAGACCATGCAGGCGCTGGTAGACATCGTCCGGCAGGGAAAGGCGCTCTATGTGGGCCTGTCCCGCTATCCGCTGGAAAAGGCCCGGGAAGCGTACCGCTACCTGGCGGAAAGGGATGTTCCCTGCCTGCTGTACCAGGACCGCTACAATATCATCGACCGTGCCCCGGAGCGGAGCGGGCTCATCGACCTTTGTACGGAATCCGGCGCCGGCTTCATCTCCTTCTCTCCGCTCCAGCAGGGCCTTCTCACCAACCGGTACCTGAACGGGATTCCTGCCGATTCCCGGATGGCGCGCGGCACCTCCCTCCGGAAAGAAACGCTCACCCCGGAAATGCTGGAAGCACTCCGGAATCTGAATGCCATTGCCGAAGCCCGCGGGCAGAGCCTGGCCCAGATGGCCCTTTCCTGGCTGCTGCAGGACAAACGCGTGGTCTCCGTCATCATAGGCGCCAGTTCCGTGGGCCAGATAGAAGACAACCTCCGTTCGCTGGATAACCTCTACTTTACCCCGGAGGAACTCAGAGGGATTGACCAGCTGTCCCAGCCTTTCCGCCTTTAAGTGTAATTTTGCGCCTATATGCGAAGAAGAATCCTCATCATGGCTGTGGCGGTGCTGCTGGGCGGCATCGTCCTGCGGGCGCAGAACAATCCCTATCAGATAGACGACACCTGCTATGAACACATGAACCGGGCCGATGCCCTCGTCGGCAAGGAAGGCTTTGAAGAGGCCAACGAAGCGCTCCTGAAGGCGGCCGTGGCGGCTTCCGACAACAAGGCCCTGGTCCTGTATTATGTGGAAAAACTGCGGAATTCCTGTCTCCGCAAAGGGTCTTCAGACGAAGAAGTCCTCGCAGCTCAGGAGGAACTCAAGGAGAACGCCCGGAAGTATGGCTACCTGCAGTACTATTACCAGTCTTACCAGTTCGTCAAGAACTATTTCTTCAACTCCGGCCGGCAGATCCGGGCGCTGGAAGTGATCCAGGAATTGCAGAAGCAGGCCTTCGAGGAGAACAATGAATATGGCAAATGGCTGTCGGAGAGGGAGTTGGCTTCCTACTACAAGGTGTATGGGGCGCGTTCTGCGGCAAGGGATCATATACGGGCTTCCATCAACACATATCTTTCCAGCGAGGATCCCACCGTCCGCCGCCAGAGTCTCTGTCCCTACTATCTGGACTATGCTTCCACTTTTCTGGCGTCTATGGACTCTGTCCGCTTCTTTGTGGACAAGGCCTGGGAGTATGCCGTCCTTCCGGCCGATTCCGTCATGTGCATGCGGGAATCGGCCAAAATCGCGGCCGTTTCCCATGACTATCCGCGCTATGCGTATTACCGGGACCAATGCCTTGCATCGCCTCATCGGCAAGCGTTGGGCCGTTTGACGCCCCTTGTTTTCAATTATATAGACGCCCTGTACGACGGCAGCTTCGACCGGGCGGACAAAGCTGTCTATAACAGCTTGACGCTCAACGAAATCTATCTTCTTTCGGCCGTGGCGGAGTCTGTCGGCAGGCTGGATGTGGCCGTGGACATGAAGGATTTCTGCTTCAATGCCCAGCAGAAAGATTTCTCCACCATTCTGGAAATGCACATGTCGGAAATGGACGCCCGTTACGAGAATGACCGGCTCCAGGACCAGGTTCAGGAGAAGACGCGCCAGGTGGAAAAAGTAACGCGCATGGTGATGGTGCTCGGCATCCTTCTGCTGCTGGGCGTTATCCTGGGGCTCCTTTCCTACGTCCGCAACCTTCGCCGTACGCAGCGGAAAGATGAGCAGATGATTGCCGAACTTAGCGCCGCCAATGAACGCGTCCTCAAGGCCGATGCCGCCAAGGACCGCTTCATCCAGAACATGACCCATGAACTCCGTACGCCGCTGAACGCCATCACCGGATTCTCCCAGCTGCTGGCGCTCCCGGACGGCATGTTCTCGTCCGAGGAAAAAGAAGAGTTCGGAAAGCATGTCCTGAACAACACCAGCATGATGACCATGCTGCTGGACGACCTGATGAGCACCTCGGCCATGGACAGCGGCGGCTACAGGATTACCATGGGGGAGGCCGAATGCGCGTCCATTTGCAAGGAGGCCATCAATGCGGCCGAGCACCGGCTCCAGCCCGGCGTGCAGCTTCTTTTCCGCCCGGCCATGGAGCTGCCGTTCACCTTCACCTCCGACGCGCTCCGCATCCAGCAGGTGCTCACGAACCTTCTCACGAACGCCTGCAAGCATACATCGGCCGGAGAAGTCCGGCTGGGCTGCTCCTTGGAGGCTATTCCGGGCATGCTGGCTTTCAGTGTGGAGGACACCGGCTCCGGCATTCCTCCGGAAGAGGCCGAGCGCATCTTTGAACGTTTTGTCAAACTGGACGACTTTGTCCAGGGGACCGGCCTGGGCCTCAGCATCTGCCGCGAAATAGCCGGCAAGATGGGCGGCAAGATCTATCTTGACACCACCTATGGCCCCGGGGCCCGCTTTGTCTTTGCCGTACCGCTATAGGAAGGCTTTGATTTCGCGAAGGTTCTCCGCCTGTTCTTCCGGATTGAAGCCGTGTCCGGCGCCGGGGATTACGTGCAGCCGGGCGTTCTTATAGGCCTTGACGGCGCGCCGGGCGTCTTCCATGCGCACAACGGCATCTTTGTCGCCCTGGACAATGAGGACGGGGCCTTTGTACTTCTTGATTTTCTTGAAAATATCCAGGTTCCGCAGTTCCAGGAAATAGCGTCGGCCCAGCGGCACATCCCACAGGCGGGTGGTGTCGGGGATATCGGTCACCTTGGGATAGCGCTCCTGCCAGTCGGCGGGAATGCACAGCGCGGGAAATACCAGCACGAGGGCTTTCACCTGGTCCGGAATCTCGGCGGCAGCCATGGCGGAAACAAAGCCTCCCTGGCTTTCCCCGATGAGGACAATTCCGTCGGGGTCCACGTCCGGCTGCCGGCGGAAGTAACTGACGATGGCTTTGAGGTCCTCTTTCTCGTCCATGGTGGACATGTTCATGGTATTGTTGTCGCTGCGGCTGTGCACGGACCCGCAGGGGAAGTCGAAGGCGTACACCTGGTAGCCCATTGAATTCAAGGTCTCAAAGTAGGTGCGGCTGTAGTGGTGGCTGCCGTTGAAGCCGTGGGAGACAATGGCGACCGGCTGCTTTTTCCCCGTATAGTGGGGCTTGCTGAGGATGCCATAGATGTTGCGCTCTCCGTTGGAAATCCAGAGCTCCTCAGACTGGCAATCTGCCTGGCGGGAAATGCCGTCCTGGCCGGGACTCTGTGCCACCGCAGGGAGGGAAAGGAGAGAAAACATAAGGAAGATAAGGAATATGCTTCGTTTCATACTGCGTTATTATTTGGTATTCCGCGCTATTCATCAATCACCCACTCTCCGGTCTTTGCCGGGCCGGAGAAATGAACCGGAAGTTTCTTAAGGTGTCGTTCAATGGTTTTGACGCTGACGCCCAGGGTGGCGGCCATTTCCTGGCGGGTTATATGCCGGTTCTTTTTAATCATCTCCATCATACTGGTGTCAATGTTTTTGGTCTCGAGTTTCGCGTTATTGGCATAGATGTGCAGATATCGGCTATGGAAATCGTGCCTGGTTCCAAGCATCAGGTCTGAGAAGAAGGCATCCAGCGGGTCCCTGTCTTCGTATATGCCTTTTCTGATATTTGCGTAGTTGGCTCTCACGAGGGCGTCCCTGAAAAAGCGCGAGTGCGATTCAAAGATGGAGGTGTCCACGTCAAAACCAAGCATGCGTAAGTATTTGATGGTAAACACGGCAGTGGTTCTGGTGTTGCCTTCTGCAAACGGGTGGATTCTCCAGAGATTAGATACAAATTTGGCAAAATGCCAGACTGTTTCCTCTTCGTCAAGGCTCCTGAACGGTGTTTGTTTCTCTGCGCGGAGCAAGTTCTCGATGCTTTCTTCCAGATTGTATGCGTTGCCGTAGGTGACAGAGTCACCGTCAAGTACCCATTCGTGCTTGAGGATATTGTTCTTTCTGTATGTCCCGGCGTGCTCGAACACCCCTTCAAACAAGCGTTTGTGGATGGATTTCAGTTCTTCCGATGATAGGGAGAACCCGATTTCGCCGATGAGGATGTTTATTCTGGAAGCAACCTTGTCCGCCTCCTCTGAAAGCGAATCCTTCTACCGGTCCTCCTTGACATCGTAGTATGTGTCAATCAGATCTTTCGCCTCGTAGGCCGATATCTTGCCCTCAATGTTATCTGAGGCAACCTTGTCCAGATAATCTGAGGTTTTCAGTCCATCGACGTCCTGTAGCCCTTTTGCGGCTTGCCAGTTGGCGTACCTCCTGCCTTTATCCGGTTCCTGCTGGAGGATATACTGATAATCGTCCATAATGCAAATGGCTTTCCTGCAAAGCTACTAACTTTGAGCGACACTTCCAAGCCGTGTCGCTCAAAAATGTCGCTCAAAAGTGCGGGCAATGGGACAATTGTCGAATTCTTAAGCTAGTGGTCCCATCCGGGGATGACCTTCGGCGCAGTTCTGCTGAAACCTGACAGACCGGGGCCGGCGTACGTTACTGGAGTCCGATTCGCGGTACCGGTCTGCGGCCGACCTGCAGACTTGCGCCAAAAAGCCCGCAGGCCGGCGCCAGCAGGGCATTCCCGCTGCCACCCTGACAAAAAGCCCTCCCCGAGGGGAGGGTTTGGGAGGGGGTAACGTGGGCGGACTTACGAAGCGTAAGCCTGTGCGTTAGTGTAAGTTCGTGCGGGCAACGGGACAATTATCGAACCAGTTTTGAAGATTATGTAGCCGTATATCTATTTGGTATTCAGATTGATATGGGGTAATGTTCGGAAACGTGTCTCCAAGCTTTTTTGAATACACAAATAGCTCCCTGTTTGATTTACAAGTTATTTGCTTGGTTTCCGAGTTGTGTTGCTAGCCAGACTCGTTGCCAGGTATTATCTCCCGGATCCACATGATCTTTATAGTATCCACAATCTTTTGCTGTCAGTGTTTCAACGGTGACACGTCTTGGATGGGAAGAATCGTTGGCTGGAACCTCAAACGAGCATCGGCAGACTTGATCAAAACCGTCAATGTATAGCGCTTCTACATGAGGATTTAGGTCTACAGTGCTATGAGAAAGATAGACGATTTGCTGCTCGTAAAAAACTCCATCGATACTAATTCTATATTCAAAAGCTTGATAGGAAGGACTAACACTTGTTTTCGTGGGGACATACTTATAGTCAAAATAATATATTCCTCCTTCTGAGGATACAACTTCTTCAGTTTCCTCAAAAAAACAGACTTCCAGATGAATGGGTTTAACGCAGCAATTGAATACGAACCATCCTGCGGTTATGAGGAGAAAACGAGACACGGGCTTCATGCATGAATTGGATAAGTGAAACGGATTGCGTGCTGATATCCTAAAGATACTCTTGATTTTTCGAGGATTCCTAAAAAGAGATTATTACACCCATCCCGTTGGGCGTGATTCCAGGAGTGACAATGGGCTTGTTCAATTGTTTGTTGAGTCCATCGGCCATTGAACGGACGGAACGTGTGGACGAACCGATTTGGATGATTCCAATGACGGTCATGGCTATTCCTCCACCAATGAATAATATGCTGGGGCCGGGATAGACACGATTGTTTTCTTTGGGGGCCTTTTTCTGGAAAACAAAAACATGATAGACAACACCGGCTCCTGCAAGAGCAAGGCCGCTCAAAGAAAACACAGACCCACGCCTATATTTCTTTTGCTGGTCCAGATACTCTTCATAATAAATGGCCCCATCCCCATATGCTTTCATAAAGAGATTCTTTACTTGAGCTTCGTTAAGTACATTTCCATTTTGATATAAATGGTTCTCTTTTGCCGTTATGACCGAATCTCTTAGGGGCAGAGACTGCGAATAGACAGAAACTGACAGAAGCATAAGGGAGAACACAAGCAACAATCTCTTCATAATCATTTTGTCCTATAAATAGCCCAACCAAGTCCAAGTCCCAAATTAAAGCTAAATCCGGGATGGCCGGCGATATTATCGTACATGGCGTATAGCTTCCCCTTGACTATTAATTCGCTCATCCTTTTCTCTGGAAGGCCCCATCGCCGGAAAGCTTTAAAGTTAACATCAATTCCGGCACAATAATGAGGACTGAATAGAGAAGGATAGTCTTTCCCTTGAACATCAAACATGGTAATACCGATGCCAGCAAAAGGCCCGGTCATGAAATAGTTGTTATCGAGCAGGAGATATCTGATGGACAAGAAAAAAGTTTCATCTTCACACCTCAGATTCTCGGGATAAAAGGTCGACCTATACGAAAAGGCTCCTTTACTCTTTAGAAAACCGCCCAAATGAGCTGACATCCCAGCAGAGCCGAGAAGGCGCCCTTTGCCAAACGAAAACTCAAATGACACATAGGTGCTCGGGCTTGGAAAGATATTGGAAATCGAACCTGTACGGGTTCGCAGAGCAGGGACTAATTCCAATCCGAAAAGCCATCCTCTCCTCTCTGGACAAACGGAAGAATCAAATAGTGGCGAATCTGGTATAGACAACAGGGAGTCCACTTGATTCTTCACGGAGTCTAAGGTTTCTTTATTCTTTCCATTGTTGGTCTGAGCGTTCAATTCATGAATCAATCGGTTCAAACTGTCGCTGAAAGCTTCCATGGTGGAGTAAGAGTAATATTCCTCCAGATATGCCTGCTTTTCCAGCCTTCTTTTTATAACTTCAGATAGGTCGAATTTCAATTGTTCATACTCCACGGTCTGGGGAGTCCTGAGGCTTGAATATATCCAGGAACTGTCCGGGAGGAACCTGTTTCTGATGGTCGTATAACAAATTACCAGGTTCCATTTGCTTTTCGATTTCATTCTCCGGGTATCCTGATCCCAGTCAAAGGTTGAAATAATCCCTTGGTCAAAGACGGATTCGGAAACTGGATAGTCTTCCAAGGTCAGTTTCCTTTCTCCCCATTCCACTTCCTTATTCTGGGCCGATGCGGCGCAGGTGATAACTAGAAACAGGCAAATATGTAACGATGGTTTCACGGACAAATATAATCAATCTTACCTTTACCCGCAAACGAGAGCGTCTGGCCCAAGCTGAATAAAAGCGCCTTTGGAGCGAATGAGCCAAAGGGGCTAGGGGTGGGGCAACGGGACAATTATCGAACCTCTTTTGATGATTATAGAGAAGTATATCTGTTTGGTATTCAAATGCATAGCAGAACTATCAATACCGCCCCGAGAACGTAACTGAACGCATTGGCTATCAAGGTTGCGCGGAGCGTTTTCCTGAAAGGGTATCGTTTCTGGAGCATCAGGTGATTGATCAGCAGTTCGATGAGGACAGAAAGGAGCAATGCGGCAACATAAAAGAGAACCAAGGCCCGTAGATCCTGGGGGTCATGGATATCCACCTCGTGCTTGCTGACCCAAGGGAACCAGACAACGAGCCACCAACCTCCGTTCAATTCCAGAGTCGTAATGATTCCTACTGCACCGCTGACAATATTCGAAAGGGCGGCCGTCTGGTATGTCTTCTTTTCAAACTTCTTTCCGGTCAGATACCAGCTCATCAGAAAGCCCTCGCCCAGAATGACCAAAGCCATGAACAGCCATCCCACCGGAAGGAAAGCGAAAATCCCGAAAGAAACGTTCAGGGGAATCATAGTCTATCCAATATCAATAGGTTCACCCAGGAAATGGGGTTTCTTTCCAAACAGCAGGTCGATGAATACCTTGCATCGGGCGCCCCATTCTCTGACGCGTGTGATGAAGCCGTAGGAAGCGTGGACATCTGTGGCATTGAAACCGACGGCCTTGACTCCCTTCTTCCCGGCGATGAAAACGGCCCGTTCGTTGTGGAACTTCTGACTGACGACGATGTACTCGGATTGACCGAAAACCTCTTTGGCCCGGACCACGGAATCAAGGGTCCTGAAACCGGCATAGTCCAAGAAGATGACCTCTTCCGGTATCCCTTTATCGACAAGTGCCTTCCTCATCTCTTCGGGCTCGTTATAACCTCTCTTATGGTTGTCCCCGCTGACAAGGATCCGGTCGATCTTCCCGGCCTCATAGAGTTTTACCGTCGCATCGATCCTGTATAGGAAATAAAGGTTCGGCCCGCCACTCCTTCCTATCGGCGAGGTCCCGAGGACGAGCGCCGTACGGTAATGGGGGACAGAGGAAACTGTATCATAAAGCCGCCCCTTGGCATACATGTCAATCCTGATATTGCTATAGAGAATGAATCCCAGCAAGACGAGGCCCAGCCATACTATCCATCTCTTCTTGAGGTTTCTTTTCTTTCTTGATTTCATATGACCGATAATTGCTGCGAAAAATATACCATAGAAACCGCCCGGCCATCGAGGCCGGGCAGGGTTTCGTACGAGAATGTTAACAATTGTCGAACCAATTTTGACGATTATTTGGGGTTGTATCTATTTGGTATTCAAGTAGATACGTGATAAGCCAAAGAGGCTGGACTATAAGATTTTTCGAACACACCCATAGCCGCCGGGTTTGATAATGTGTCGTAGAATTCGTATGTCAAATCCTACAAGTTGCGAGATCTCTTTATCAATCGAGCAATCAAGCGTACTACTAGTCCCGCTAATACTATTGGGACAAAAAACATCAGTAAAAAGATAACCTTCACCGTAACGCTGT